>Ga0099848_1001734_pt1 | contig 10213 bp, 15 predicted proteins | sample CB_VirMetaG_3_FD_78179 | JGI IMG/M metagenome (GOLD analysis project Ga0099848, IMG submission 78179) | Freshwater to marine saline gradient viral communities from Chesapeake Bay - CB_1508_1S Viral MetaG | ecosystem: Environmental > Aquatic > Marine > Coastal | place: USA: Chesapeake Bay... | reverse complement strand
TTGTCATTCCCTTATGGTGCACACGATGACCAAGTGGATGCGATGACAATGGCTATCCATTATGTCAAGGATAGTTGGCGTCTTACACATCCAGATGATCCGAATTGGGATGACGATGAAAATCCACGAAAGCATAAAAGAGTTGCATACTGGAGAACTTAATACTATAATCCTAATATTGTAGTTGTGAAGAACTATATGCCTTACTATGAGGCACAATAAATAACAGGGGAAGTTTTTAATATGGCTGTAGAAAGAAATCCTTTTGACCGGATTGAAAGAGATAACATCATTGAGATTGGCATTGGGCCAACCAGTACTGAAATTGAAACTCCCGGCGTAAGCTACGAGTTTGAAGATGATGGTGGTGTTGTTATTGAATTTGGTGAAGGTGAAGAGGGTGGTCTTCCTGAATATGATATGAACGATCAGGAAGGTTTCTTTAGAAATCTTGTTGACGATCTAGATGAAGATACACTTCAAGACATTGCTGAGATGGTCTACGAAAACTATCAGGCTGACAAGGAAAGTCGGGCTGATTGGGAGTCCATGTTTGAAAGGGGCTTCGATCTTCTTGGCCTAAAGATTGAGGAAACCAGTGAGCCATTTGACGGTGCCTGCACTGCCGTCCATCCTCTGATTATTGAATCTGCTGTCAAGTTCCAGTCGAAGGCAACGCAAGAACTTTTCCCGCCAGCCGGTCCTGTTCGTACACAGATGATTGGCAAGTACACAGAGGAAAAGGAAGAGCAGGCGCAGCGTGTCAAGACCTTTATGAACTACCAGTTGACAGAGCAGATTCCTGAATACTTCGATGAAACAGAAAGGATGCTGTTCAATCTTCCGCTGATTGGCTCCGCATTCAAAAAGATTTATTTTGATACAGGTCTTAATAGGCCAGTTTCTGAGTTTGTGCCTATTGACCAATTCTTCGTGTCGTATTACGCCACGGACCTGCGACGGGCAGACCGTTATACTCACTTAATCTACCGCAGTCCCATCGAACTTCAGCGATGCATTAACGCAGGGATGTATGCTGAAATCGACCTGCCTACGGCTGCGGCTCCCATTCAGTCTGCGATGACTGAAAAAATGAATACAATTCTAGGTCTTTCCCCCTCTTCACAACATGACCCGCAGTATGTTCTCTTAGAGCAACACTGCTATTTAGAATTGCCGGGAGAATCCGATGAGGATGACGGTCTGCCTCTTCCTTACATTGTCACGATTGAAGAGCAGTCCCGCAAGGTTTTGTCAATCCGTAGGAACTACGACGAGGATGATGCTGCCAAGCAGAAGAAGATGTTCTTTACGCACTATCGTTATGTTCCCGGTTTTGGTTTCTATGGTCTGGGCCTGATCCACTTCCTTGGCAACCTGACTATGACTGCGACAGCAGCTATGCGTGCACTAGTAGATGCTGGTCAGTTTGCTAACCTGCCCGGTGGCTTTAAGCAGAAGGGCGTCAAGATTGTTGGCGACAATGATCCTATTAGCCCCGGTGAATTTAAGGACGTAGAAGCAACTGGTGTTAATCTCCAGCAGGCAATTGTGCCGCTGCCCTATAAGGAACCAAGTGCCACCCTATACAATATGCTGAATTTTATTTCGCAGACTGGACAGAAGTTTGCGGATACAGCAGAGCAGATGGTATCGGATGCATCCAGCTATGGCCCAGTTGGTACAACAATGGCATTGCTGGAAGCAAGCAGCAAGTTCTTCAGTGCTATTCACAAGCGTCTGCACAAGGCACAGAAGGACGAGTTCAAGATTCTTGCTCGTATTAACTACGAGTATCTACCGAATGAAGAAAACTACGACATTCCAGACGATACGATTACAATCTATCGTAAGGACTTTGATGGTCGTATTGATATTATTCCTGTCAGTGATCCTAACATTCCATCGAATGCACACAGAATGGCACTGGCCCAGCTTGCTCTTAACCTGTCGCAGACAAGCCCACCCGGCATGTTTAACATGGAAGAGCTTAATAGAACTATTCTTCAAGCTGCCAACGTGCCTAACCTTGACAAGATCATGCCGAAGAAACCTGATCCTATGCCGCTTGATCCAGTATCGGATATTCTTGCTGCTGTCAAGGGTATGCCAATTCAGGCATTTGTTGGACAGAACCACGATGCACACATTGCTACCAAGACTGCCTACATTCAAGACCCAATGAACGGCGGCAATCCTGCCATGCAGAGAATTGTTCCAGTTCTTCAGGCTAACATTCAAGAGCATATGATCCTGAAGTATCAGGAGCAGCTTGGTGGCATGGTTGGTCAGGCAGAAGAACAGGCTACTATGTCTGGTCAGCAAATTGACGAAAAGACTGCTGAGATGATTATGGCGCAGGCCGCACAGCAGATTGCGCAGACCAACCAGATTCTTGCCAAGCAGGGCATGAATATTACTCCAGAGCAGCAGATGGTACAGCTTGAGGGTCAGCGTCTCAGCATTGAGCAGCAGAAGCTTCAGGCACAGCTTGCTAAGGAACAGGCACAGGCCGCACTAAAGAACCGTGAACTTGGTCTGAAGGAGATGCAGCTTGCTGTTGATGCTTACTCTAACGGTGCTTCTCAGATTCTTAAGTCGGATGAAAAAGAAAAAGATCGTAATGCCAAGAAAGCAATGAAGGCTGTAGAAATTTTTGCAGACCTTCTAAAGCAGGAAGAAGAACTAACTAATGATCGGATTCTAAAAGCTGCCGACATTGTTACAGAACTGGCAAAAGCTGAAGACATTTAACAATGACACTTTGGGATGATATCCTGAAGCACTATAACCAGCGTATTGAAGAATTAAAAAATTCTCTTGCGAATGGCTCGGCTTCTGAGTATTATGAATACAGGCAAATGGTTGGACAAATTGCCGGTATGGAATGGTGTAGAGATACACTTAAAGAAGTAGTAAATAAAAGAATCTACGAAGAAGAAGAATAAAAGGAGTAGATATGATTCAGGCAGGAATGGCACGAGCCATTAAGAATGACCAGTGGATTACTGACGATGGTGTTCCTGATATTGCAGCGAACGAGCTTCCGAAGATTCCCGGTTACTTTCTACTTATTCGTCCTGTATCCGTAAAGGAACAGACGAAGGGTGGTATCATTCTTCCAGATTCTACCAAGGACGACATGGCTTACCTAACGACTGTGGGCAAAGTGCTTGCAGTTGGTGGCCTAGCTTATAAGGATACTGATAAGTTTACTAATGGTCCTTGGTGTGAAGTTGGAGATTATGTTTGTTATGGCAAGCATGCTGGAACAAAGTTTCTATACAAGGGGCATAAGCTTATACTTCTGTTTGATGACCAAGTAATGATGGTAGTCAATGATCCAAAGGAACTTGATCCAACATATAATTTGTCAAACTAAATATTATAGTATAATATACTATTATTGTTTAGCGTTAATCGTTAGTTTCGCAACTACGTAAGGAAAAAGTAAATGTCAGAGTGGAATGAAATTAGTGTCTCATCTGCTGCTCCTGAAAAAGAAAAAGTAGAATTTGAGATTGAGCAGGACGAAGTTTTAGAAAATGAGCCGGTGGCCGAAACCAAGCCCAACAGAACAATTGAAGAAGTTGAGGCTGCAACAGATACAGAAGAAGATACTGATGGCACCAACTCCAATGAAGCTGAAATGCTTAAAGGAGTGGAAACTAAGGGTGCACAGAAACGAATTAGGCAGCTAGTCCAGCAGCGCAAGGAACGTGAAGAGCGAATTGCAGCACTGGAAGCTGAGAAGGAAGAACTAAGAAAGAAGCTACGAGAACAGGAGAAAGACTTAGCTACTTCGCTAAAGCGCAGTATTGATTCTTCTGAGGAAAAGCTTCTTAGTAAGATTGACTATGCAAAGCAAGCCTATGAACGTGCCGCAGACGAAGGCAATTCAAAAGGAATGCTTGAAGCACAGGAAGCCATGACGCAGGCTTACGCTGAACTAACTGGCGTAAAAAGTAGCCGGGAATCATGGCAGCGGTATAACGAGCAGGTAGAGGCGCAGTTTGTTGAACAACCACAGCCACAGCAGCAGCAGACACAATACGATCCAAAGGCTGTAGCATGGGCTGGTAAGAATGACTGGTTTGGTAGCAACAACGTAATGACAGCAGCCGCACTTGCTATTGATTACGATCTGAAGAACGAAGGGTTTAGTCCTTCAGACGACGAGTTCTACGAGGAGATTGATCGGCGTATGCGCGAACAGTTTCCTCACAAGTTTCAGGCTGAAGTAGAAGAGCAGCCTGTTGCACGTAAGCCGAATGCGTCAAATTCGGCTCAGGTGGTAGCTGGTGCGTCACGCACACCAGCATCTCCCTCTTCTGGAAAGAAGGTGAAGCTTACGCAAGAAGATATCCGTCTTGCAAATAAGTGGGGGATTCCACTTGAACGATATGCCGAAGAGAAGCTCAAAGCAGAACGAGCTTCTGGTGACTACACCACTATTGGTTAATGAGCGTTGTGAAAGGATAATACTATGACACGTACTACAACATCACGTATTGACGATACACGGGAAATGCAGACTAGAGAATTTAACGACGTATTTGAAGAGCAAGACTGGCTTTCCATTCCGCCATCAGTCAAAGCTCGTTTCGATGGGGAAGGGATGGCCCTTCGTTGGATTCGCGTCAGCCTAAAAGGTAAGGACGATTACCAGAATGTTGGTAAGCGTCTGTCTGAAGGCTGGCAGTTTGTAACTGTTGAAGAAGTTCCTGAGATGGTCAACTCTTCTGTCGTGAGAGAAGAGGGACGTTATACTGGCGCAATCTGTCGTGGAGATTTGGCCTTGGCAAAGATGACCAAGGCTCGTGCCAAGTCCCGCCAAGAATTTTATGAGAACAAGAGTCGGGAGATGGTTGATGCTGTTAATGCCCAGCTAATGCGCGAAAGCAATTCAGCGATGCCAATTTCCAACTCTAGTAGAACTAGAGTGACAAGGGGTCGTGCGAGATTTGACGATTAAGTTAATCAAGCCGTCTTCTGTCGCTAGTCACAGTATTAACAAAGGAGAGAAAACATGACTGCTACTCTAGCACCAGACGGTTTTCGCCCTTCACGCATTCGTGGTGGTTCACCAAATAGCGCAGGCGCAAATGAATATCCAATCGCCTCCGCTTATAACAGCAATATCTTCGCTGGTGATATCGTTACGAACGCAGCAGGGTATGTAAATGTTCTTGCTACAACCACAGACAAGGCAATGGGTGTCTTTATTGGTTGTCGCTATGTAGTCAATGGTCAGCCCCAGTGGTCTGATTATTGGCCTGCAAACACTTCAGCTACCGATGCTTATGCAATGGTTGTTGATAATCCAGAAGCAACTTTCGTGGCACAGGCAGACGGCGTAGTTTCAATCGGTGATATGAACTCACAGAACTTCAATATCACTCTTGGTGCCGGTTCAACTGTCACTGGTCGTTCAGGTTTTGCTATTGATGCATCTACCAGAACAACTGGTCATGCAATGGTTCGTCCAATTGCAGTTGTCAATGAACCCGGTAACGTACTTGGTTCTGGCTATCCACGTGTTGAGTGTCGGATTGTTAAGCATATTGATGCTTATATTTCCGCCGACTCTTCAGTTAACTAAGGGAGGCTAGACAATGGCTATTAACAGAGCTAGTATTTCCAAGGAGCTACTCCCCGGTCTTAACGCCATTTTTGGTCTTGAGTACGGTAACGTAGACAACGAACACGCTCCTCTCTTCGATACCGAAAATTCAGATCGGGCATTTGAAGAAGAGGTACTGTTCACTGGTTTCGGCACTGCACCTGTTAAGGGTGAAGGCGCTGCTGTCCAGTACGATCAGGCACAGGAAGGCTACACCGCTCGTTATACACACGAGACAGTAGCACTTGCTTTCGCCATTACTGAAGAAGCAATGGAAGACAATCTTTATGATACGTTCTCCAAGCTTCGTGCACGTGGTCTTGCCCGTGCAATGGCAAACACCAAGCAGGTTAAAGCTGCCGACGTTTTCAACAACGGCTTCAGCGCAAGCTATCTTGGTGGCGACGGCGTTGCTCTATTCTCCGCTTCACACCCAACAATGACTGGCAACCAGTCAAACATCATTGGGTCTTCTGACCTTAGCGAATCCTCACTTGAGACTGGCCTCATTGCCATTTCAAAGGTAAAGGATGATCGTGGTATTCTCATTGGTGCACAGGCAGTTTCACTGCATGTTCCAACTGATCTAGTCTTCGTTGCAGATCAGATTCTAAACAGCACCATGTCAACCACAATTGGTGTAAACCCAACAGATACAACAGTTGGTGCCACCAATCTAAACGACATCAACAGCATCCGTAATCAGGGCATGGTTCCAAAGGGCTTCTTTGTCAACCGTCGCTTCACTGATACGAACAACTGGTTCCTCAAGACCGATGTTCCAAACGGTACAAAGATGTTCGTCCGTGCACCTCTTGCCACCAAGATGGAAGAGGACTTTGACACTGGCAACCTTCGCTTTAAGGCCCGTGAGCGTTACAGCTTCGGTTGGTCTGACTGGCGCGGTTTCTTCGGTGCCAATCCAAGCTAATCTTTAGTTTGGTATAAATAGATTGGGAGAAGGGGTAACATAATATTTATGTTTACTTCTTCTCCCTTTCTTTTATTTTTAAACATTATAGGATATAATTAGGCATGGACTGCTTATATCTATTAATGTGCTGTGTGGAGAAAAATTAATGGCTTCCAATATTAGAGTTGCATTTGTAACGGGTAGTGGTGCATTGCTGGATACCGTAACAAGTGTAACAATCACTGATACAAGGGTCCACATGATCCAGTCTTCAGGGGTTGGCACTTTTGCTATCACTGGTGTTCAGACAGATGCAAATGGCAACGTAAATGGAAACATCATTAAATACGTTAACACTACTGCTGTTGATGTTAATGATGTTTATCTAAATGAACTAGGTGTTAGAATGTATGGTCCTGTAAAGGTATCTGCTCCAACATCTACTGCTACAACGACAGTTTTCTATGGCTAACTATACGTATCTTGTCGGAGACATTATTGACACTGCGGAAGATGATTCTACAGAGTTTTACAATTATGTCCCCAATATGGTTAATCGCGCAGAGGAAAGGCTTACTAAAGACCTAGATGACTATGGTCTTGTAACCTATACTTCTGTTGCTGTATCTGCTGGCAACAATAAAGTAACTCTTCCTTCTGGTACAAGAGTTATTAAGAATGTAAACATTGTTAGCGATGGTTCTAAAATTAACCTTCTGGCAAGAACGGACGAATTTATTAATGACTATTGGCCGGTAGTTGCATCTACATCTGAGCCTAAGTATTACGCACGTAGAAACAACACAACTATTCTAATTGCTCCAACACCCGCATCCACTTGTAATGGCGAGATTGTTTATGTTTCCAAGCCAACAGCTTTGACTTCAGCAAACCAGACAAACTATTTTTCTGACTTTTGTTATGATCTTTTGTTTAATGCTTGCATGATTGAAGCGATGCTCTTTATGAAAAACTATACACAAGTAGGGACTTATCAAAATGTCTATAATCAAATCTTGGAGTTGCAAAGGAATCAGGCTCGTCGTACAAGGCGCGACGACATGCAAGCGCCTTTTTCTCCGGCTGGTGGCGACAATACGCTCATTCCCAATGCGAATTAAAAGATTTAGGGAGAAGTTTTAAATGGCAACCGCAGCACTTCGTAGAGAAATTATTAAGTTTGCCGGTAGACTTGGCAAAGAAGCTGCAAAGAAAAAGTATGGGAATGATGCCGTTCGTGAAGCTGGGCAGCAGATGAAGCGTGATGCCAAGGTACGGGCAGCAAAGAAAGCAGCCGAAAAGCCAAAGCGTACACGTAAACCTGCTGCTGTTCCAAAGAAACAATCTAAGGAAAGCATGCGGGAAGAACGTACTAAAGCAATGCAAGCTCGGCCAGAAGAAGCAGAGACAACTGTACTAGGCTCACGTGAAAAAGGTAAGCCAGTAAAAACTGGTGTAACACGCAGCCAAGCACGTAAGCAAATTTCAAAACAAGAAGGTGAAACTGGTGAACAGTTTATGGGCCGTCTTAGTCGTGAAGCTGAACAAACTGGTGTAGGTACTGGTCGTCGTTTCTCTGAAGGCGATTCTGGTTATGCTCGTGAGCAGATTGACGACATGATGCGTGGTCGTTATCGTTCTGCCGAAGATATTCCAGAAGAACCTGATCTAGTCGATATGCTTCGCAGCCTTCAGGAAAAAGGTGTTGGTGGTGGCCGTAAGAAGGGTGGCCTAGTAGCTAAAAAGAAAAAGGCTAGTGGTTCCCGTGGCGTTGGTAAGGCACTACGTGGTTATGGCAAAGCTATGAAAGGATCAAAATAATGGCTGCTAAATCTAAACTTGTAAAAGAAGGTATTAAAAAACTAATAGAAGGCTCACGCAAAACAACAGCAGAAGATGCTATTCGTAAAAGAATGCGTAAAGAACTTACAGATGTAGGCACACCAGCTTCTACTGCCGCTACACCTTCGCGCGGTTCAAAAGTAACTGAAGGCGAGATTCCAGAAACTGCAAAGTATGGTTCTCCTCGTACAAAGTTTCGTACTAAGCTAGCCCGTCTTCAATATGAATATGATGGCCTAGTTCCTTCCGCTAAAAGAGCAGAAAGAGTTAAAGGTAAAGATAGTAAATACTATGATGTTTTTAAAGCACGTGATATGACACCTGCTGATGGTAAAAAAATTATTCCAATGGAAGAAGTGAGACAAAAAATGATTAATAGAAAAACTGGTGGTCCTGTTCCCAAACCAAAACCCACAACTCCTTCAGAAGGTGCGGCAATTAATCGTGGCAATCGTATGTCTGAAATGGAAGCTGGCGCAGCTAAAGCTATGAAGCGTAAGTATATGAAAGGTGGTCAGATTGGTTGTGGCGCTGCAATGCGGGGCTATGGTAAAGGCCCATACAAAAAGTAGTAACTCGTGGTTAATTATACAAAGCCATCACTTCGTGAACGTATTAAAAAGGAAGTAATGGCTGGAGACAAAGGTGGAAAGCCGGGACAGTGGTCTGCACGTAAGGCGCAGCTTGTAGCGCAGCGTTACGAAAAGGCTGGTGGTGGTTACTCTGGTAGTAAAAGTAAAAGCCAGAAGTCTTTGTCATCTTGGACAAAACAGAAGTGGCGAACAAAGTCTGGTAAGCCTTCATTGGAAACTGGAGAAAGGTATCTTCCAGAAAAAGCTATTAAGTCTCTTAGTTCCTCGCAGTATTCCGCAACTACAGCAGCAAAGAAAAAGGGAATGGCTAAGGGTAAGCAGTTTGTAAAGCAGCCTAAAGCCGTAGCTACTAAAGTTAAAAGATTTAGAAAGGTAAAGTAATGGCTCTTTCTGATTCAGATCGTAATAAACTTAAAAAGTATGGTTTATCTGGTTTGAATAAACCAAAGCGTACACCAGACCATCCAACAAAAAAAGGTATGGTTGCCGTTAAGGCTCCTTCTGGTGGTGTAAAAGTTATTCGCTTTGGTGACCAGAAGATGGGACACAACTACTCACCAGAGGCACGTAAAGCTTTTAAAACAAGACATGCAAAGAATATTGCAAAGGGTCCACAAAGTGCAGCCTATTGGGCTGATAAGTTTTTTTGGGCTGGTTCTTCTGGCTCAAAAAAGATGCCACCTAAAGGACAAAAGCTTGTAAGAGGGATTAAAAGAAAGTAAAATGGCTATTAGTAGATCAAGTGTAGGAAGTCAGATTATGAAACCACCAGCAAAGAAACCAAAGCTTGGTACAGGCAAAAGATTTGAAAAGGCTGTAAAGTCTTTCTCAGCAAAGGGTGTTAAAGACCCCAAGGCACTTGCTGCATATATTGGTCGTAAGAAGTATGGCGCAAAGAAAATGGCGCAGCTTGCTGCTGCTGGTAAAAAGAAATCAAAGTAAAGGAAAACTATTATGGCAAAGGTAACTGAATATACTTCCAAGTTTTATGTTGGCGAGATTAATGATCCAAAGGATGTCTTTGAGTCTACTGGTAAGCCAACAGGTCAAGGATTTGGTGCTGCTCGTAAAGGTCCACAAGTAACAGGTAAGTCTGTTGATCTAAAGAAGCCTACCACATAAAGGCTGAATAATGGCAACTTCAGGAACATTTAACTTTAGTCTAGATATAGACGAGGTTATTCAAGAAGCTACTGAGATGATTGGCGGTGAACAGACACTGGGCCATGAGCCTAAGTCTGC
>Ga0099848_1001733_pt1 | contig 10216 bp, 1 predicted proteins | sample CB_VirMetaG_3_FD_78179 | JGI IMG/M metagenome (GOLD analysis project Ga0099848, IMG submission 78179) | Freshwater to marine saline gradient viral communities from Chesapeake Bay - CB_1508_1S Viral MetaG | ecosystem: Environmental > Aquatic > Marine > Coastal | place: USA: Chesapeake Bay... | reverse complement strand
TGAAGTACCTGAACTACCTGATGATCCTGAGGTACCAGAACTGCCTGATGAACCTGAAGTTCCTGATGATCCAGATGAACCTGAGGTACCAGATGAGCCTGAGCTACCTGAAGTTCCTGATGAACCTGAAGAGCCACTAGTACCTGATGAACCTAAGCCTGAGGTACCTGATGAACCTGAGCTACCTGAAGTACCTGATGAGCCTGAGCTACCTGATGTACCTGAAGAGCCACTTGAACCTGAACTTCCGCTAGTTCCTGATGAACCACTTGAACCTGAAGTACCAGATGAGCCATTTATACCAGATGTACCTGAAGAACCTGAGGATCCAGCAGTACCTGATGAACCAGATGAACCGGATGTACCTGAGCTACCTGATGAACCTGAAGTTCCTGATGACCCATTAACACCTGAAGTACCTGAAGAGCCTGAACTACCTGAAGTACCAGATGAACCAGATGAACCGCTTGTACCAGATGAACCTAGTCCTGAAGTGCCTGATGAACCTGATGAACCACTGGTACCAGAACTACCTGACGATCCAGATGTACCTGAAGAGCCTGAGCTACCTGATGTACCTGAAGAGCCTGACGAACCTGAAGTACCTGAGGATCCATTAATGCCTGAAGTACCTGATGAGCCTGAAGTACCAGATGAACCTAATCCTGAAGTACCAGAGCTACCTGATGATCCTGAAGTACCTGAACTACCTGATGAACCAGAAGTTCCTGATGAGCCACTAGAGCCTGAAGTACCTGAGCTACCTGAGGAACCACTTGTACCAGATGAACCAGATGAACCGCTTGTACCAGATGAACCTAAGCCTGAAGTACCAGATGAGCCTGCTGTGCCTGAAGAGCCTGAGCTACCTGATGTACCTGAAGAGCCTGACGAACCTGAAGTACCGCTTGAACCTGAAGTACCTGATGAACCTGAAGTACCATTAACACCTGAAGTGCCTGAAGAGCCACTTGAACCAGAGGTGCCTGATGAACCTAAGCCTGAAGTACCAGATGAGCCTGCTGTGCCTGAAGAGCCTGAGCTGCCTGAAGTTCCACTAGTTCCTGATGAGCCAGATGAACCGCTTGTACCTGATGAGCCAGATGAACCTGAAGTTCCTGATGATCCTGAAGAACCACTTGTACCAGATGAACCTAAGCCTGATGTACCAGATGATCCCGCTGTACCAGATGAACCTGAAGAACCTGATGTACCTGATGAACCACTTGAACCTGAAGTTCCTGAAGAGCCACTAGTACCACTTGAACCTGAAGTTCCGTTTACTCCTGAAGTACCTGAAGAGCCTGAACTGCCTGAAGTACCAGATGAACCTAAGCCTGATGTACCAGATGATCCAGCAGTACCAGATGAACCTGAGCTTCCACTAGTTCCTGATGAGCCACTTGAACCTGATGTTCCTGAAGAGCCACTAGTACCTGATGAGCCACTTGTACCAGATGAACCTGAGCTACCTGAGGTTCCTGATGAACCTAAGCCTGATGTACCAGATGATCCCGCTGTACCAGATGAACCTGAAGAACCACTTGTTCCAGATGAACCTGAGGAACCTGATGTTCCTGAAGAACCACTAGTACCACTTGAACCTGAAGTTCCGTTTACTCCTGAAGTACCTGAAGAGCCACTTGAACCACTTGTACCAGATGAACCTAAGCCTGATGTGCCTGATGATCCCGCTGTACCAGATGAACCTGATGAGCCTGAAGTGCCAGATGAGCCTGAGGAACCTGATGTACCTGATGAACCGCTAGTTCCTGATGAACCGCTAGTACCTGATGAGCCACTTGAACCTGAAGTTCCTGATGAACCTAAGCCTGATGTACCAGATGATCCAGCAGTACCTGATGAACCAGATGTGCCAGATGAACCAGATGAACCAGATGTGCCAGATGAACCACTAGTACCACTTGAACCTGATGTTCCATTAACTCCTGAAGTACCTGAAGAGCCTGAACTACCTGAAGTACCAGATGAACCTAAGCCTGAGGTACCTGAACTACCTGCAGTACCAGATGAACCTGAAGAACCACTTGTTCCAGATGAACCTGAGGAACCTGATGTTCCTGAAGAGCCACTAGTACCTGATGAGCCACTTGTACCAGATGAACCTGAGCTACCTGAAGTTCCTGATGAGCCTAAACCTGAAGTACCTGAACTACCTGCAGTACCAGATGAACCTGATGAGCCTGAAGTACCTGCTGAACCTGAGGAACCTGAGGTTCCTGAAGAGCCACTAGTACCTGATGAACCGCTAGTACCTGATGAGCCACTTGAACCTGAAGTTCCTGATGAGCCTAAGCCTGAAGTGCCTGAGGAACCAGCGGTACCAGAACTACCTGAAGTACCTGATGAGCCAGATGAACCTGAAGTGCCAGATGAGCCTGATGTACCACTTGATCCTGACGAACCTGATGTTCCATTAACTCCTGAAGTGCCTGATGAACCTGAGGAACCTGATGTTCCTGATGAGCCTAAACCTGAAGTACCAGATGAACCTGCAGTACCAGATGATCCTGAAGTACCTGATGAGCCTGAACTACCTGATGTTCCTGATGTACCTGATGAACCACTAGTTCCTGATGAACCACTAGAACCACTTGAACCACTTGTACCTGAAGAACCTAAGCCTGATGTACCAGATGAGCCTGCAGTACCTGATGAACCTGCAGTACCTGATGATCCAGATGAACCAGATGTGCCAGATGAACCAGATGAACCAGATGTGCCTGATGAACCAGATGTTCCGTTTACTCCTGAAGTACCTGATGAACCACTAGAACCTGAAGTACCTGATGATCCCAAGCCTGATGTACCTGATGAACCTGCGGTACCAGATGAACCTGATGAGCCTGAAGTTCCGCTTGAACCTGAAGAGCCTGAAGTTCCGCTTGAACCAGATGTTCCATTTTCACCTGAAGTCCCTGAAGAACCACTTGAACCTGAAGTACCCGAAGAGCCTAAGCCCGATGTACCTGAACTACCTGCAGTACCAGATGATCCTGAAGTACCAGATGAACCTGAACTACCTGAGGTTCCTGAAGAACCTGAAGTTCCATCGACACCAGAAGTGCCTGAAGAACCATTATTACCTGAAGTTCCTGAACTTCCTGAGGTACCAGATGAACCTACGCCTGAAGTACCTGAAGATCCTGCTGTGCCTGAGCTACCAGATGTACCAGAAGATCCATTAGCTCCTGTGGTACCACTAGTACCAGAAGAACCACTTCCAGAAGTACCAGATGAACCTGAAGTACCACTGTCACCTCCTGATCTTACTTCTACTTCTTTTGAAGTTGCGTTGTATATTAAGAATTGACCACTTGTGCCTGTAGTAGGAGTTGTTTGAAGTAAAATACTACCAGATAAATTCAAATCACCTGATCCTGTTATATCTACTGCAGATATGTCTTTAATTATAAGATCTCCAGAGCTTGATATGTCGCCAGAAGCAGTAAGATTTGATACTTCTGCGCCGAATCTAACAATTAAATTACCATTTATAAAAGTTGTGGCCATTTTCTATTTTTATTTCTATAATAAATATTATTAAGGTGTAGCAAATAATTCTACAGCAATAGCATAGGTTACAGTTCCACCAACAGCATTAGTTAAAGTAGCTCTCCATTCTCCTAATAGGAATTCTGCACCAAAAGTAAGACCTGATGCTAAAGCCAGGTTAGCTGATGAAGATCCTCCTGTAGGATATGTTGTGGCATCTGAAACAATACTAGTTCCATTAGGTGCTACTACGATGTAAACAGCACCTACTTTTCTAGCACCCTGGGATGATGCTACAGATATTGTAAGGGCTACTCCTTGATAATCTGTAGGATCATAAAAATCAGTTAGAGCAATAGTAGCACTATTAAGAACAGATCCACTTAGTGAAAAATTAGTTACTAAGGCACCACCTCCACCTCCTGATCCATAATTTAAATTACCACCAACTGTTAAATCTCCACTAATAATAGAACCTGAATTTTCAACGTCTAAAACATTTAAAATTCCACCTATTCTAGCATCACGGTAAGTATCTAATGATAAATTATCTCCATATAATAAAACAGAACCTGAGAAATATGAATTACCTGTACTTCTAGATTGTATATTATAAGTTCCATCTAATGTATTTCCATCAAATGTTATATTTGCTTCTGCATTTACTACACCCGAAGTTCCAGTAGCTGTTATAAGTCTATTATCAGCATCGTTTAAGATTGTAGCTACACCTGATGTGCCTGATGATCCCGCTGTACCAGATGAACCTGAAGTACCTGTAACTCCTGTACCTGAAGTACCAGATGAACCTAAGCCTGAGGTACCTGAACTACCTGATGATCCTGAAGTACCAGAACTACCAGTTGTACCAGAAGAACCACTTCCACCAGAAGTACCTGCTGTACCTGTAGTACCTGAAGAACCACCATCTCCTGAAGTACCACTAGAACCAGTTGTACCAGATGTACCTGATGAACCTGAACCTGTTGAAGTTCCAGATGTGCCATCACCTGGTGAAGTACCTGCTGTACCAGCAGTACCAGATGAACCTGAATCGCTTGAAGTACCAGATGTATTATTATTACCAGTTGCTCCTGTAGTACCTGCTGTACCATCTGTTCCTGAAGTACCTGAACTGCCTGATCCTGCTGATGTTCCTGATGAACCATTATTACCATCTCCACCAGAAGTACCTGCTGTACCTGAACTACCTTGTGTACCTGAAGTGCCACTAGAACCATCAGATCCTGTTGTACCTGATGTGTCTGAAGTACCTGCTGTACCTGATGAGCCGGCTGTACCGGATGATCCAGCATTACCAGAAGTACCTGAACTACCTGCTACAGATGATGTACCTGAAGTACCTGATGAGCCAGGTCCTGAAGCGGGTGAAGTTATAGTGTATATAGCACTATTGAATGTATAACTAATACCAGTAGCTCCTGAAGCATATTCTACTCCAAATGTATAAAAATTAGAATTAGGTGCAGGTGAAATACCCGGACCCAAAGCTTGAGTAACATTATATACTATAGCAGGATCACCATCACTATTAGTTAATGTTAAGGTTCCACCAGGTAATACATTTTGTAAATATGATGCCCAGTCATTATCTGCCCCATCATCTCTAGCAATAGCTATACGTACTGAATTGCTATTAGCTGCTGTTCCTGAAGTTGTTCCACCAGCATCTAAGCTTTTAACAAAATTTGGGTCTGATTGCTGTGTAATAGGTCCTAAAGTAAATGCTTCATTACCTGAAATACCTGCTGTACCTGATGAACCAGCTGTACCTGATGATCCTGATGAGCCACCATCACCTCCAGTTCCTGAAGTACCAGATGAACCTGCTTCGCCTGAAGTACCTGATGTACCTGATGTTGTTGGACCTGCAATAGCATCTACGAAGAATGCATATTTGAATTCATAGCTAGTACTAGAAAGATCATCTATAGACCCCGAAACCCAACTAACATTGAGAATGGGAGATTGGAAAGTCTTACCTGAATTATTAGATGAAAGATTAAATTCAACAGCATTTCCACCAGCTAAACTAGAAGTAGCACCTGCAGTTGTCACTAATGTCAATCTTAAGGTTCCAGGAGATCTAAGTTGATATAAGAGACTATAAGGTGTCGATGGTACACCAGTATAATCAATTTGAGCGGTACTGGTATTAAATGCACTTTGTTGAGTGCCAGTAGCAGTTCTTGGAGTAGGGCTATTTATACTATTGTAAATAGTACCAGTTTGAGGAGGTATAAATTGTTTAGCATCATCCCAGCTATAACCAGAAGAACCAAATATACCGCCTGTACCACCTGTACCTGAAGTACCTGATGTAACTGAAGTGCCTGATGAGCCACCTTGAGCACCACTAGTACCTGAAGTACCTGTAGTACCTGATGAGCCACTATCTGATGAGGTACCTGATGAGCCACTACCAGCGCCAATACCTGAAGTACCTGCTGTACCTGTTGTACCTGAAGAACCTGAAGATCCACTAACACCTGAAGTACCAGATGAACCTGAATCTACTGTTGTACCTGAAGTACCTGCAGATCCTGCTGTACCTGAAGAGCCAGCTGTACCAGATGAGCCTGAAGCTGATGATGTTCCACTTGAACCGTCTGCCCCAGCTGTACCTGAAGTACCTGATGAGCCATCTTCAGCTGAAGTACCTGCTGTACCACTTGTACCAGCTAAGCCTGTAGTACCTGAAGATCCATCTAAGCCATCTGTACCTGAAGTACCTGATGAGCCTGCTGTGCCTGATGAGCCTGCTGTGCCTGATGAGCCTGCAGTACCTGAACTACCTGCGGTGCCACTTGAACCTGATGCTGCTGAAGTTCCAGATGAACCATCTGCTCCTGCTGTACCTGAAGTACCTGAAGAACCATCATCACCTGAGGTACCTGATGTCCCATTAGTACCATCTACTCCTGAAGTACCACTGGAACCATCTGCTCCGTTTGTACCTGAAGTACCTGATGAGCCTGAAGTGCCTGACGAACCTGATGAGCCTGAAGTACCTGATGAACCTGAATCTCCTGAAGTGCCACTAGAACCATCAGATCCTGTTGTACCTGAAGTTCCTGAAGAACCATCATTACCTGAAGTACCTGAAGATCCATCAGCTCCAGCTGTACCTGAAGTACCTGAAGATCCATCATCTCCTGAAGTGCCTGAAGTGCCTGAGCTGCCTTCATTACCACTTGTGCCTGAAGAGCCGTCTACACCTGTTGTTCCAGCAGTACCAGATGAACCATCAATGCCTGAAGTTCCAGAAGAACCATCACTACCTGTTGTGCCTGAAGTGCCTGCTGAACCATTTACACCACTTGTGCCTGAGCTACCATCAGCTCCAGCATCACCTGATGTTCCACTTGTTCCATCAGCTCCTGCAGTTCCTGAGGTACCATTTGAACCATCTGCTCCAGAATTACCTGAAGTACCACTTGAACCTTCAGCTCCTGAAGTGCCTGATGAGCCGTCTGCTCCAGCTGTACCTGAGGTGCCAGAGCTTCCTTCGTTACCACTTGTACCTGAAGAGCCGTCTGCACCTGATGTGCCCGATGTTCCTGAAGAGCCTTCTGATCCACTTGTACCAGAAGAACCATCCACGCCATTTGTTCCTGAAGTACCTGCAGAGCCATCTTCACCAGATGTACCTGATGAGCCGTCTGCTCCAGCTGTACCTGAGGTACCAGATGAGCCATCAGCTCCTGCAGTTCCTGAAGTACCAGATGATCCGTCTGCTCCTGATGTGCCACTTGAGCCATCAGCGCCACTATCACCTGAGGTACCAGAACTTCCTTCAATACCGCTAGTTCCTGATGAACCATCAACACCTGAAGTACCACTAGTACCTGAAGAGCCTTCAACTCCTGAAGTGCCTGATGAACCCTCGGCACCTGCTGTTCCTGAAGTGCCTGAAGAGCCATCTGCTCCTGAAGTGCCTGATGAACCGTCTGCTCCTGCATCGCCTGAGGTACCTGATGAGCCATCAGCTCCAGCTGTACCTGAAGTACCAGATGAACCATCGGCACCAGTTTCACCTGATGTACCTGAAGAGCCATCTGCACCTGAAGTGCCTGAAGAGCCGTCTATTCCTGCTGTACCAGATGTACCAGAAGAACCGTCTGCACCAGAGGTACCTGAAGAGCCGTCTGCACCATTTGTACCTGAAGTACCTGAAGAGCCGTCCGCTCCTGAAGTACCTGATGAACCAAATGCTCCATCAGCACCAGAAGTACCTGAAGAACCTTCTTCACCTGATGTACCACTAGTACCTGAAGAGCCATCGGCTCCAGATGTACCAGAAGAACCATCAGCTCCTGCTGTACCTGAAGTGCCAGATGAACCATCTGCTCCTGAAGTACCTGAAGTACCTGAGCTACCTTCAGCAGCCGAAGTTCCTGAAGAGCCTGCACCTCCTGTACCAGAAGTACCAGCAGTACCATCAGTACCAGAAGTTCCTGAAGAAGCCGAACCACCAGAAGTTCCTGCTGTTGAAGAACCTCCTGTTATATTAATAATGACTCCATCACCTGTACCGTCGTCAGTGACTGTAACACCTGAGCCTGTAAAATACAATACACCAACGTTATCATCAATAAGGACACTGGCACTATAAACTGTTGTGCCAATAGTTACATTGATTTCGTTGGGGTTTAAACTGCTTGTTTCTGCAACAACACCTGAACCTGTAAAGTTTATTTTGGTAGCAGCTGTTGTTAAAGATACATTTTCATCTGTTATAGCTAGACCTGGGATGTCAACAATGACACCAGCATTAGATCCACTTAGACCATTATTTGTAATTGTTACTCCTGAGCCGGAAAAATCTAAGGCTCCAATATTGGATTTAACTAAGCTACCAGTATAATAAGCATCAACTAGAATTAAATCATCAAAGAAATCTACAATTTCTATTTGATAACCAGCTACATCACCACCATTTGCGATATCTCCTAGACCTGTTACATCTTTAGAAAATATTGGTGCTAAGGATTCTGTTGTTGATAAAGCTACAGCTGGTAGAGTTTGACTAGGGGTTAATAGAACTCTATCTCCACTTTGTTCTTCTGTTCCATTTTCAGCCCAAGCTGCGAAGAAAGACATTTGTTGTACTGCATTTACTCTTTGTACAACATTTGTTATCTCATATTTATGGAATCTACCAGCAATAGCATTTCCTAAAGAATTAGCTGCTTGTAATAAAATAGAATATTTAGGAGTAGTCCCATTATATTCAGGATCTTGACTACCTGTAATTTGAGCAACTGTAATTATAGATTGGGGATCTGAGAATGAAGCAGAAGGAATCCAATATGAACCAGCGGCAGGAGAAACTTGGGTTAATTGATTAGTACCTGTTCCTATAGCCGCTAAGCTCATTGTTATAGTAGCTGTACTTTCATCAAATCCAGTAATTGTAGCTTGTCCGTCAGTTTCTCCGCTAGATCTAATAAATTGGCCTATTTGAACAGCTTCCCATCCATTATATCCTGAGGCTGTTTGGGGAATTAAGTTAGTAATTACATTATTTCCACTTTGATAATCTCCTCTAAATCTTATTTGCCCACTACCAGAGGCATAAGGAGTTACACTACTAAATTTTCCGTAAAAAAGTTGTCTATCCATCAAGAATTAATTTTTATCAAATAAAGAAATTCCTTTCTATTGCTGATCAAATAAGGTTTATTATAAATATGATAAAAAAAAGCCCTAAATTAGGGCTTTAATTTTTTTTGTATAAAAATTTTTATTAATAAACTACTTTTATTATACAGTTAATTTCATTATCAACTCCCGAAGTGTTAATAACATTATAATTACCTACTGTACTAAAAGTATACCCAAATGTTCCATAAGGAGCTCCATCTGATGTTTTAAATGCAGTAGCTACGGGAATGTTTTTAGTATTTAATGAAGTATTAATTCCAGCACCATTAGATATACCAGCAGGAACTGTAATTGCAGGGTTAGATGCAGGTTCTTGTAAATATGTGTTAATACTAATTAATTGACAATTACCAGCTGAAGGAGCTACAAGTGTAATATTATTTTCAGTTAAAGCTGTTACCTTAAAACAAGGAACATATGCTCCTTCAGTACCCGAAGCACCACCTGCATCTGCAACTGTCACAGTAAATGCATCTGAAGTTGTAACTGTAACTGGGAGATATTGGTAATCAGCACTCATATTTCTAATTAAAACATAATCACCTGTAGTTAAGCCGTGAGTAGTAGATGTTACTGTTAATGTAGTACTAGATCTAGTCCAAGTTAAACCACCATAAACTGTACCTGATGACATTATAGTTGTTTCATTTGATCCTGAAGTATAAGAATATCTATTAGTACTTGCAAATACTGTAGATACACCACCACCTCCACCTCCGCCACCAGTACCAGAAGTACCTGATGAACCATTTACGCCAGCTGCCCCTGAGGTACCAGATGAACCATCTGAACCTATACCTGAGGTACCTGATGAACCATTATCACCTGAAGTACCTGAAGAACCTGCTCCACCTGTACCACTTGTACCAGAAGAACCAGCATCACCTGGAGCACCTGCAGCACCTGCAGTACCAGAAGTACCTGATGAACCAGCTCCACCTGTACCTGATGTACCTGATGAGCCTGTATCACCAGGGGCACCTGCAGCACCTGTAGTACCAGAAGTACCTGA
>Ga0099848_1001729_pt1 | contig 10229 bp, 7 predicted proteins | sample CB_VirMetaG_3_FD_78179 | JGI IMG/M metagenome (GOLD analysis project Ga0099848, IMG submission 78179) | Freshwater to marine saline gradient viral communities from Chesapeake Bay - CB_1508_1S Viral MetaG | ecosystem: Environmental > Aquatic > Marine > Coastal | place: USA: Chesapeake Bay... | reverse complement strand
GGCAGGCTTCAGGCTTTGCCAGAACTATGTACATCATGACTCCGAAGTTCTGGTTCAGGCAGTTGTTCCGTGAGCCTATGCAGGCTTCGTTTGTCGGGCAGACGGGGGTTATTACTCCTTTCCATGTGCTGGGTGCTGCAGCCAAAATTGCTATGGGACGCTCTGAAGCATATAAGCGCTTGCGAACAAAAGGTACCATTGGTCCGGTAGATGTAATCATCGACCCATCAGAGTTCGTTAAAGTAGCGCAGCGTGGCAGGGGGTACGTCTCCAAAGGGTTCACATTTGTTAAGCATGTCCACGAAGTAATGGATGCTGCAACTCGCTCCGTCGTTTATGAAAGAGCCAAGGCTGACGCTCTGAGCAAAGGATTCGATGCTGAGACTGCAGACGTTATCGGTGTAATGCGGGCACGAGAGATCATCAACTTTGCCAAGCAGGGGCGCAGCAAAACTATCCGTGCAATTCGCGCTACTACACCGTTCTTCGGGTCAGCACTGAATGGATTGGATGTAATGGCCCGTGCCGCTGCTCCCAGAAAGCTAGGACATCTCAGCAAGGCTGAGGCTATGGAGGCAAGAAGAAATTTCTACTCTAGCGCTATAATGATAGCGACCTTCTCTACGGCCTATGCAGCGGCTATGTCTGACGATGAGAAGTACCTTAACAACTCAGACAGAATCGGAAATTGGCTCATACCTTTGGGTGGCGACAAGTGGCTGAAAATTCCCATCCCTTTTGAAATAGGTTGGTTCACTAAGGAATTGCCGGAACTGCTTACGCTTTTCAATATGGGTGCTATCAACAAGCACCAGACTGCGGAGCAAGGTAAAAAAGGATTTAAGGATACAGTGCTGCCCCCTATGCCGACAGCTTGGGCGTTCCAACCTCTCGTAGAGACATATATAGACCACGACTTCTTTACTGGATCATCCATTGAGGGACGCGATGCTGACCTAGCGCTTAAAGACCGCAACAGCAAAGCAAGTGAGCTTATGAAGGCTACTATAAATAAGATGGAAGACCTAGGCATCAACTTCTTTGGCCTATCAGCTAACAAGTCTGAGCATCTTATGAAAAAGTATTTCGGTGAAATGTGGGCTATGGTGAGTCTCGCAGCCGACTCCTATCTGAACAAAGGCAAAGTGCTTCCTAAGGAGGAGATAGAAAAGTGGCCCATCATTGGAGGATTGGTTACGTCTGAAGCTAAGGACATGCGGGTTGATGAGTTCTTCAAAGCCTCTAAGGAAATCAATGAAGTAGCAAGCTCAGCACAGAAAGCGGAATCTACTGTTGATGTCGATAGGTTCAAAGAGATCATACACGACCCTGAAAATAAGAAAGCCCTAGACATCAACCCAGAGTTACTAAACCTCAAAGAAGCGTTTGGTAGAAACAGAACAGGGATCGAAGAAATAAAGAAAAACCCCGGTGGCAGATACGACCGAGAAGAAATGACACGCCGTATCAAAGTGCTTGAAGAGCAAAATAGGAAAATCGCCATACTGGGTATGAAAGAAATACGTCAGATGGGGCTAGACTATTAGGCAAAAAGAAGCCCCTGCGGAGGGTCAGGGGCTGAGAGGGAATGTCCCAAGGAGAAGTGATGAAAATGCGGGGGAACTATAGCACGGTTTTACTCGCTGTCAATAGGTGGGGCTATCCTCGTCTCCGATAGTTTAGAGACATCTATCACATAGACAGGCACAGGTGCCGTAGAGTAGTTTGCCGTAGCTTCACCTAGATTGAACGCCTTCTCTTCGATGATCGTATGAGATTCCCTAAGCCCTTTCAGTACATGTGCTGTCGGTAACCCTTTCTCCCCTACCCAGCTTACGAAGTCGGAAACGGTGAGGTACAGGCGATGATCCCTAACCTCATGCCGCCCCTTGAGAGCACCAATCACAGGCTTGCTCACTGATTGATTTATCAGAGCATCATCCACCGTGGTCTGACCCGTCTGTACTATGAGAATCTGATGAATCGTCTCGTTCCAATAGCGGTTCACTACATAGGCGTAGGAGCTACCCTCTTCAACAATCGTAGCTTTCTTGACGGACTTTCTTGTTTCTGAGAACAAGTCGATGACCCACTCCCATACAGGCTCCATCGGGATGTTTATGATGCCCAGCTTGTTGGCAATCTCTCCTGCTGTGAATGCTGCTGCGATACACCCTGAGTAGAACCGCTCTTTGCTCCTTGCCTGAACTATCTCATCGAACTTGCGCCGTGTCTCCAGCAGCTTCTCCCTTACATTCTCGACGTTAGGCACCACATACTGCATGAACGGTTCACAGGCTAGACCGTAATTGTAGGGGAGTATTTGCCCGAACAACTCATCTGCCTCTGCTTTCGATAGGTTCTCATCCTGATCTACAGGCACCTGCAGTATGCGGAGGGTTTCGCCTTCGACGGATGCCTTATGTCTACGTAGCTCATCGTGAGCGCTGTTGTTGCCGGAGGTCTGGAATATGGTTGACCATGTTGTGTCATTAACTCGCTCCATATTGTCGTGAGTCCTCAGCCTGTTCTTACCCCTGCCTGACGATAGATCAAAGGAAAAGCGGCTGATATTCTCTGGAGACATGTTAGTTATTTCGTCATAACACGCCGGGATGTTGTTCAGAATACCTGCTCTGTGCAGCTTGGCATTGGCCGTATCATTGTCAGTCAGCATACCCCGTACAGGATCGCCCCAAATGCTGGTAGTGACTTTCTGCAGCGTAGACTTACCCACCCCAGAAGCGACATTGGTGAGATGGACAAGCATACTGCCCTCACCAACAAATGGATACAACGGCCCGCCAAACCCACAGAACAGAGAGAAGGCCCGTGCCTCATTACCCGGCTTAGCGTAGGTGTTGGCTACTTTTTGCCATGCTTCAAAAGAGCCTTTCTTTGAGTAAATCTCCGCAACGGACTGAGCGCTTCGTGTTATCGGGCTGTGGTGTATAGCACCTGTATCATCTATCTCTCTGTACCCTACGACGAACCTCGTATAGTCGTCATGCCATCCAAATTGCTTCCTTGCATTTACCGCTTTACTCTCATCTTGTAGCTTCTTTGTCCATGCTCCGATGTATCTGCGGATCAATTCTAGGCGTTTGTTGTTGGTCACAATATGGACACCCTTCGATGCTAGGATGTCTCTGAGTGTCTCTGTCTTGAACAAATGCACCAATGGAGCCGTGACTTCAGATAGCCCATCATTCGGCAGACAAATGCACAACGTAGCGTACTCCTGCTCTCCATCTCTGGAACGATCCTTTACCCACAGGTCACGCTCATACACCATGAATTCTTCAGCCTCTTCATCCTCATCAGGATCAGAGCTTTCTACACTGCCTCTATAGGCAACGCCGCCCCCTTTAGGGCGCATCCACGGAAAAGGGTAGTCAGTCGGAATCTCCACCGACACGACTTCATTAAGCCCTTCATGAGTTACTTCAATGACATGCTCTTCTGGCGATGCCTCCTCAATTACAACACCCAGCGATATAGGAGAGGTAATCTTGCCCTTGTGTATACAGGTGCTACATAGCTGTGGATGGTTGAGTTCTTTCCATTTCTCACAGGTGCGTGGTCCCTCTGCTCTGCTTGCCTTGGCATACCACTCATCAGGTTCAGTGCCGGGATAGTCGCGTGACACCATATCAATGCCTTCGACTCTATCAACACAGAACTGAGCAATGGATAAAGCAGCGTGCCACATCGGTTCTTCAAGCGTAGCGCGGTTAGCTACACAATAGGCAATCTGAGGACATCCGGCACTGCGCTCAACTTTTCTCTTTACCAGACGGTCTATCTTCGTGCCGTCTTCTTGCTCTACCTGTTCTATGGTTTCTTCCATGCGTTGAACAGTGTCGATGCTCTTTTTGTAGATTCTGCTAAATTTGAATGTGCGGCTTGTCTGCATCAACTTCTCCATAACAGGATCGGTTGAATGAGCAGGGTTATAAGCCTCGCGTGAAATGTAGCCTATGCACGCGGAAAAGTGTGCCAGCGTAAGGGGTTCTCCAAGTCTTTTAAGTACGACTTTTTTGTGATTGTTATCGCGCTTTTTGTTGAGGGTTTCCGGCACTCTGAGGATTCGTGCTCCATCAGCAGTGACTACAGGATCGGCTTTAAGCCCCAACTCGTGGGTTTTGCGTTTGAATGTGTCGGCTATAGGTTTCCAGACGTTGTACTCTATCGGCTGCTTTAAGCTCCAATAGGCATGTACTCCGAAGCCGGAATCGACCAGTGTGGGGAGCGGGAGTTTGATAGCATCACAAAATTGTTGAAGGGCTGCGACAGCTTCCTTCTTGTCTTGGTATCCATCCACCTTGCCACAGTCTAGGTCAAGGAAGAAACTCTTCAGCGTATGGATATTCTGTACGTTTTTTGGTTTGCCTTTGCTCTGAAAGGTGGCGCATCCGAAGTAGACCTCTCGACCTTCTTCATCCAGTGCAGCAATAGTGGCCTTTATCCTTGGATCGCCTTGCTCAAAATACCGCACCTTGGGGGTATCTGTACGATCACTCATCAGACCGACTAAGCAGAGCAGCCCTTCTTCGGACAGTACTGTATTAAATAGATTTTCTGGTTCCATGCTGTCTGCCTACTAACGAAAGGGGCGGCGCAGAACACCGCCCGAAAAGGGTTGCTAAACTACCCTATTTATCAGTCGTCAGTAGCCCAGTCGTCAAGGATGTTTTCCACCGATTCGCTCTTTACAGGAGCATCGTCTTTCTTCGACTTACGCACAGTAGGCTCACTCTCTTCCTCTACTGCTTCAGCTTTCACTTCTTCTCTGAACGGCGATGCCTTAGGTGCGGTAGCTTCTGCAGTCTTGGCTAAATCCATCTGTGCCGGGTTGAAAGCAATAGCTGCCAATGCTTCAGGACTCTGACCCTTCTCAATGACTGCAGCAATCTCAGAGTCAGTCAAAGCACGAGCAGCACGGAAATACAGCTTGGGAGACTCAGAAGCCTCATCGAACCGCATCTCGGTAACGACACGAGTGATGGAGTAATTGAACCCTGCCAGATGCTTTACATAGGCATCCAGAGCCATGTCATCTTCACCCTTGGCCTTGCCGAAAATGGACGTAGCCGGAAGCGTTAGCTGGTAGACATCGCTGTTCTCTACATTGTTACCCAACACTACCGCCAGCCTACGGCTATAGCGACAAGCACGGCCCTTACCATTGGTGCCAGACCCTGCGATGTTCTTCGGGCAGGTATCGCAAGTCTTACCCTGCGGTGCTGGAGCCTTTGGATCAGGGCGCTTACCATCATTGGACCAGCAGTCAGGCAGACCTACCGCAGTGGGATCGAAAGTCTTGGCATAGAAGGTACGGCTCACATCAGGAGCAGCATTCACAACTACGATGTCCATATTAGGCTGAGGACTACGCGCTGTCTCTTGACCATTGACGATCATGCGGAACTTCATACCCCGCAGAGAGATACGCTTGTAGTTGCCACCATTACCCAGCAGCTTTTTGGTTACATCATCCAGACCTTGAGCGCTTGAAACGATGGAAGTCTGGTCACGGAAAAGTGTTACATTAGACATTGTTTTTTACCTATTAAAGTTTTTTGGAAGGACGACGTACAGTTACGGAGTACGCACGGTCAGTATTCATACCCATTGGGAACACATCGGGATGATCCTCCAAGAAATCCCGCATAGCTCCGTTGCTGATTCTCTTCTCAAGCAGGTATGGGGCTTGATGAGTATTGATGAACTGATACAGAGAGTCCCAGTCCGTCGTATAGTATTTTGTTGATACACTCCTTATGATCGTCCCGTGGGGGGTTTTTATACTATCAGCCCCTAAGTGCCTGCAGAGCTTATTCATTTCAGCTTGCAGTGTCTCCATTTGCTCTTTAAGGGCTGCTTCCTTCTCTTCGTTCTCTTTCTTCAAAGCGGAGTAGGCATCCCTCAAGTTTACGAAAGCCTTAGCCAATTTGTTGGCTGCAAACTTTTCATTGTCCATAAAATCCTCGCGTAGTTATGCGTCGTATTGCGTGAATCGCGTTATCAACATCTCCCACATAACGTGTGGGGTCAGACATATTATACCAAAAATCAAAGGGTTACGTCAAATATCACCTCCTAAGAAACTCTTGTACATAGAGAGTAGGGTGTTCTGTGCCAGTGTACGATCTTCCAAGGCTTTGTACAACTGCTTCTCCACACCGCTACTGCAGAGATGGACTACGAGACAAGGATTTCTCTGGCCTGCCCTATGAACTCTGGCATTGGCCTGCAGGTACGTCTCCGCACTGGTCGTGGGGGAGAACCATATTACAGTATTTGCTGCTGTCAATGTAACCCCATGTGCTGCTGCCTGAGGCTGTATCACCAAGACTTCCGGCTCTTTGCTCTCTTGGAAGTTTTTGAAAATCTCCGTTCTGCGCTTGGCGCTGACTCCTCCGTGGATAGCTGCACTGGAGATACCATGCTTCTTCAGGAACTCCTCGACGATGTCGATAGAATGCCGGAAAGCACAGAAAATCAATGTCTTATGGGATGCTTGTTGCACAATGTTCAGCATCTCGTTCAGCTTGTTGGAGGCATCGAATTGCACCACCTCGCCCGTATCCGCATACACTGCCCCGCTGGAAATCTGAAGCATCTTACCCAACTGGACTGCGGCATTTACCGCTGAGATTTCCTCCCCTGCTGCTTGAATCAGCATCTCCTTGCGTAGCTTTTTGTAGTACTTCTCCTGCTGTGCTGTCATCGGTACTTCGTAGGTTGTGTAAAGCTGCTCCGGCAAGTCGAGGCATTCCTCTGTTGTGTATCTGATAGCCGGTTGTAGAACGCTATGCACAATCTCCTGAGCGTCGGGCTTGGGAATCCATTTGAACTGATTTATTTTTATCATCACCCTATCTTTGAACGCTCCAGCATAGGATGGCACTGAGCTAGGATTCACGATCTTTGCTTGCCCATATGCGTCCTCTGGCGACTGCGCTGCTGGAGTACCTGTCATGAGCCACACCCACGTATCAGGCCCGATCAAAGAGTTAAAGGCTTTCCAGCGTCTAGTCTTGGCATTCTTCAGATAGCTGGACTCATCAGCAATAATCAAATCAAACCCTGCTGCAGCCAACTCATCCCTGACAATCTCAACCCCGTCATAATTTATAATTACGAAATCAGCATTGCTGTTGATGACTTTGACTCGCTGCTCTCTGGAGCCATGTGCAATTCCCACCCTACGGTGCATTACGGTTTTGAACAGGTCAGAGCGCCATGCACAATCCATGATCGACAGAGGGCACACCACCAACACACGACGAATAACCTTTTGTTCTAGCAAGTAGTCTGCTGCCCACGCTGCCGCATTCGTTTTCCCGCTGCCCATCGCGTTTAAGCAGAAGGCTTTCTTATGGATTGTTAAAAATGCTGCCGTGTCTTTCTGGTGTGCAAACGGCTTGTACATCCCCGGCCATTGGTAATGCCCCAATATCGGAGACAGCACCTTCTTGAATCCAAGATTCTTCAGAATGACAGCATTGCCTAAGTCCCAGTGAACCAGCACCTCTGCCACTCCGTTCTCTTCTTTGAGAACTTTAGACTTCTGTATTACTTGCGTAATCTTGTCGGGATTACGTGTACGCACCAAGAGTGCGTTGTTATGCACAATCTCCATATCATCTTACCCACCGCTTAGGGAGCGGCAACCCGTTAAAGTCGAGAACAGTTAGAGGATGTCGTAAGAGTCTTCTATGTCCACGGTTGGTTTAAGTAGCTCAAGCAAGTCTAGCTTGTGTATCTCAGGATCGAAGACCCAGTTACGTGCTGTCTTGTAGCAATGCTTTCGTTCTCGTTTGGCTACAGCAAACGTGTAATTTATGAACTGCTCAATGTAGCGCTCTACTACATCATGTGGAAGCCCTGAGTTTGCCGCTATTTGCCTGACTGCGGTTGGTGTTACTCTCATTTTTTCTTCTTAGGTGCGTCGTAGGTCGCCGCTGGCTTGTGATTGCTGGAACGCTTGAAGCTACGGTTGTCAGAAGGTGATGTGAGGAAGTACCCGTCTTTGTTGCTACCTCCACGAGAGAGGTTCTTCTTATGGGCTACATCTTTTCCAGTACGGTCTACGCCTTCCTTGTCCAGCTTTCTTCTCAATGTTTGCCTAGCAAGTTTAGCCTTTAGTACCCCGCCATCTTTCTCTTGCCGAGCTTTTTCATTTTCCCAGTCGCGTTTGTAGTTTCTTGCCATTAGAGTGATCCGTTATGTGGACATTGGGCACGGCACCATTTAGCGCAGAGTCCGTTAGGCTTGGTATTGAAGACGCTTGTATTATAAGACATTTCTCTTTGCTCCAACAAACCATGCAAGTCAGCAAAGATGTCGAATGCCTTCTCACGAGTGTACTCTGACTTCACAAAATCTCCAGAGACAACGAATAGCAATCCCGCCTTGATCTTCTCCAACTGCGGGTACTTGGCAAACATACACGCTGCCATCAATGCTAACTGTCGTGGGTCTGCATACCGTGCATTCTTGTTAGTCTTGTAATCGACTAACCATCCTTTGTTTCCATCAATAATTGTAAGATCAGCAACGCCACGGAACCATACATCTGGGTCTTTGAAACCACAAGCAACAAATCTTCCATCTTCTTTCTTCAACCCTACCTGCATCTCACAAATCTTTTCGCCGGGAATGTTGTTCAGCTTATCAAGATAGGGAAGCACAAACCCAAACCGTGGAGGGATCGGCTTACCATCCCTAATGAACTCTTCACACGCCAGATGAAGCTCCTTGCCGTAGATCGTCGCTTCGCTATCCGTATACTTTACTTCCTTCGTAACTCTCTCCGCCTCGTATTTCCGAGGGCAAGTGTCGTAGAGCTTGATGGAAGAGTAGCTCCATGCTGGCGGTGTTTTATTCATTATTATCCTGCTTCTTTCAAGTTCGCTCCTATGCTGCCTTCTGCAGCGAGGGGTATCCCCGGTGCCCACTCAGGAGCGCATGTTAGCGCTTGCATCATAAAATCGAAGACTTCTTGCGCCTCGTTCTGAGGCACTACACAGTAACAGCTATCGTGCACGGTCAGGGCTATGGGGTATTTCCTGTTTATTCTAGCCATCGCTTCTCCGATGACGCATCGTGCCAAAGCCTGAATGACATTCTGATAGCACTTGGCAGGATGGATGTGCACCGGGCCTTTTCTCGTGCTATACACCCATTGCTTCCGGCCTTGTTCGTCTTCGGTCGTTCTCAAATCAGGATATGTCATAAACAAACCTGACGGTAGCTTTATACCACGCCGGCCCGCCACTGGCAACTTCAAGTCTCCTAGCCCTATCGTGATAGCTTCGTTGTTTACAATCGCCTCAAGCGCTCTTCCAGCATCGTACCAAGCGGCTCGTACATGTGAATAATCCTGCCTATAGATGTCCACTACCTTCTGAGAGAACCCTTCTCCAATATCCTTACCGGAGAGCATCTTGCACTGAGCACGTAGCTTCTTGGCCCCTGTGCCGTAAATCAAAGAGAGCGAAGCAGTCTTCCCTACAAACCTTGCAGCAGTGTCCACATCCTCATAAGCCACATTGAACGCCTTGGACGCAAAGTCTTTATATAGGTCTAACCCGTCACCCAACATCTTTAGCTTGTTGCTCTGCCCAGCAAAATACAAACCAACTCGTAGTTCAATGTTGCTCAAGTCAAGGCCGACGATGTTGTAGCCCATAGGAGCGACGATAGCCTTCTTTAGCTTGGAGGAGCGGGGTATGTTTTGCAGGTTAATGGAATCAATCGCACTCCATCTACCCGTAATCGCACCATAGTATTTTAGCGGTACAGGCAATGCTCCCCCTGCCTCATGGATTCTTATGAACCGTTCTGTTCTCGTTTCTTCGATGGTGCTCTTTACACCAAGCCTTGCGGCTACGATAGCTTGAACTCTTTCATCCTCATGCTCCAGCAACGCCTTGAATGCCTCGTCGCTCTTGGCAAAAGCATAGGTTTCTTTGTTGGTTCTGGCACTGATCTTCATGGGTGGCTCTACGCCGAAGCTCTCCAACACTTCTGCCAGCTTCTGATTGCTCATCAGGTTGTCTTTGTCGATGCCACACTCAGCAAGCAACTCGTCTTTGCGCTTTCTTACATTTTCTAAATGCTCCTTCAACACCTGCCGATCCAACTCAAACTGCGGCATTGTGTGCATCTTGATCGTCATGTCGATCAGTGCGATCTCGGTCTTGTTGAAAGATGAAGCT
>Ga0099848_1001727_pt1 | contig 10234 bp, 12 predicted proteins | sample CB_VirMetaG_3_FD_78179 | JGI IMG/M metagenome (GOLD analysis project Ga0099848, IMG submission 78179) | Freshwater to marine saline gradient viral communities from Chesapeake Bay - CB_1508_1S Viral MetaG | ecosystem: Environmental > Aquatic > Marine > Coastal | place: USA: Chesapeake Bay... | reverse complement strand
GCGTCCTGGAGGTCTGCTTGCCTGATGGCTACTTTCACCTATACGCCTGATAGACCTGCAAGCGAAAGCTCTGCGCCGCGCGTCAGTCAAACTCGTTTGGGCACTTATGAGCAGCGCGTCACCTTTGGAATCAATCCATTTCGCGACACTTGGAGCCTGACTTTTAGCAACCGCAGCACGTCTGACATTGCAGATATTATTGCTTTTTTGAAGGCTCGCGATAGCTTGGAGTCGTTTGAGTGGACGACCCCTTTCAGCGAAACCGCGCAGTTTATTTGCACTAACTGGAATGCACGTTTGGAATCATGCGATTACAGAACGGTTGAAGCTGAATTTGAACTGCGCTATGAGCCAGGCTCAACCAATCCGGCGATACCGGCGGGTACGCCAACAACATTTACCTGGATTCCAGATTTCACGGCGGATTTTGGCTATGTATCAAATACAAAAACTTTTAGGTTTGGCGATGGCTACACAAAGCGTGTTAAGTTTGGCTTGAATGCACAGACTGAAACCTGGAATTTGCAGTTCCGCAATCGAACCAATACCGAGCGCGATCAGATTCGCACCTTCTTGAGACAAGCTCGCGGTCAAACGGCCTTTTCGTGGACGGATCCGCTGACCAGTGCTAGCGGTAAGTATATTTGCGCGGAATGGAGCACGCAGTACAATAATCACAACAATAACGATATCCAGGCTTCTTTTAGGCGGGTATTTGAACCATGACCGTACCAGTCTCAGCGCTACAAGAAGTTGCACCTGGCGCGATTATCGAGCTGTTTGAGTTGCAGCTCAATACGAAGCAGCATGGCACCAACGATCTGTATCGCTTCCACGCTGGTACGAGTTTGGACAACAATGGCAACGTTTACTGGAATAGCAATGAATACATCCCATTTCCTATTGAGGCAGACGGCTTTGAGTACAGCGGCAACGGTCAACTGCCGCGACCCAAAATTCGTGTCAGCAATATCTTAAACACTATCACTGCACTTCTTTTGACATTGCCTGATGGCTTGGAAGGTGCAACTGTTACGCGCATCCGCACGCTGGCACGTTATATCGACGCTGTTAATTTTCCCGGTGGTGTCAGCCCTTACAGCCCGGATCCAACTGCAGAGTTTCCACGCGAAATTTATTACATTGACCGCAAAACGGTGGAAACCCGTGATGTCGTGGAGTTTGAGTTAGCGGCTGCGTTTGACCTTGCTGGAATTAGCGCACCAAAACGCAAGTGCATAGCCAACATCTGTCAGTGGGAGTACAAGTCAACTGAGTGTGGCTACACAGGAGCTTTGCCGACCTGTCTCAAAACATTGACCGATTGCAAAGCACACTTTGGCTCTACTGCTGAATTGCCATTTGGCAGCTTCCCTGGCATCGGAGCCTATTTCGGATGACTTGGCGCACTGCTGCTCTTGATCACGCAAAGGCGGAAGATCCACGCGAGGCATGTGGTTTGCTGGTGATCGTGAAAGGGCGCAAGCGTTACTGGCCATGCCGCAATCTCAGCACCGGTTCAGACCAGTTCATCCTTGATCCTGAGGATTATGCCGCTGCGGAAGACAAGGGCGAGATCGCAGCTGTTATCCACTCGCACCCTGTAACGCCACCGATTCCGAGTCAACCTGATTTGATGGGCTGCGAAGCCAGCGGTCTGCCTTGGTACATCGTCAATCCCAAAACTGAGAAATGGGGTGAGTGCAAGCCAAATGGCTACAAAGCGCCGTTGATCGGGCGGCAATGGACGTGGGGCATCAGCGATTGCTGGACGCTGGCTCGTGATTGGTATGGCGAACATGGTTTGAATCTCCCAGATTGGGAGCGTCCGCTAACACCAGAACAGTTTGAGGCGGCACCGATGTTTGACGGCTGCTGGCGCGAAGCTGGTTTCCGCGAGCTGGAGGAAGAGGAGGAGCTGCAAAAGGGAGACTTTTTGTTGATGAACATCAGCGGCACTGGCTTGAACCACTGCGGCGTCTATATCGGTGATGGCATGATGCTTCATCACATCCGTGGCCGGCTCAGCAGCAGAGATCTGTACGGCGGTGGCGGCTGGCTACAGAAATGCACTGGACGTAGACTGCGCCATCCCGGCTTCCTTACAATGGGCGGAGGCTAGAAGGTCGTCATGCTGCGCAAGATCAAGCTATACGGACGTCTTGCCAAGTTTGTCGGGCAGCGCGTGTTTGAGGCAGATGTTGCCAGTGCTGCTGAGGCGGTGCGTTTTTTGCTGGTGAACTTTCCGCAGCTTGAGAAGCATATGGCGGATCAGTACTACCGCGTGAGTGTCGGTAAGTATGACCTAACAGCAGACGAACTGCACGATCCTGCAGGGCAGCAGGAGATCAAGATTGTGCCGGTGTTGGCTGGTGCTGGTGGTGGAGCGGGCAGAATCCTTGCAGGGGTTGCTTTAATTGCACTGTCTGTGTTTGCGCTTCCTGTAGTTCTTGGTGGTGCTGTATGGTCAGGCGCTATCGGCTATGGAACCGCCGTTGGGATTATCAACGCAGGTATCGGAATTGGCGCCAGTCTGGTTCTCGGTGGTGTAGCCCAACTCCTTACCCCAACCCCAAAAATCAATACACCTGGAACAGCGCAAGACAATAACGACCCACGCAAAAGCTACAGCTTCAGCGGCATCCAACAGACAAGCAGACAAGGCGTACCAGTGCCGATTGTTTATGGTGAAACTGTTGTCGGTTCTGTCGTAATTAGTGCTGGTATTGACACAGTGAGGGTAAAAGCGTGATGGATCGCATTTACGGCGCTGGCGGTGGTGGCAAAGGAGGCGGATCGGGACAAAGTGCTCGCACGCCAACCGTTGCCAATGACAGCCTTGATTCCAAGCAATATGCAACCGTTGTTGATCTTATTAGTGAAGGGGAAATTCAAGGCTTAAAAGATGGCCTTAAGAGCATTTTCCTAAACAACACTCCGCTGCAAAACCCAAACGGTTCGTACAATTTTCAAGATGTTATAGTTGAAACCAGAACCGGAACACAAGCGCAGGCTTATATTCCAATAACTGAAGATATTGAAGACGAAAAACCGGTTAATGTTGAAGTAGAAAAAGATGCGCCCGTAACACGACAAATTGTTGATCCCAACATCAATGCAGTGCGCGTGACCATTACTGTCCCGCAGTTGCAGAGAGGTATGAAAAACGGCGATATTGAGGGGCGATCTGTTACGTTGTCAATTCAGGTTCAATACGATGGTGGCGGCTTTACTACTGTCATAACTGACACAATTACTGGAAGAACCGCAGATCCATATCAGCGCGATTATTTAATTAACCTAACACCGGGGTTTGCAACTGCCGACATTCGCGTTATTCGCATAACTGTGTCCGACGCAGAGTATGTTGATAGCCGCCCAGACACTATTGATACGATTAGCCGCTTTAATTGGACAAATTATACGGAAATTATTTACGCAAAACTGCGGTACCCCAATAGTGCGCTAATCGGGCTTCGCGTTGACGCTGAACAGTTCAGTGCAATCCCCAGCCGTAGTTATTTGATCCGTGGCATCAAAGTACAAATCCCAAGCAATGCCACGGTCGACAACACCAACGGCAGACTAATTTACAGCGGCATTTGGGACGGTACATTTGGCGCTGCTCAATGGTGTAGTGATCCTGCTTGGATCCTGTGGGATCTGCTAACTAGCACCCGTTACGGCTTTGGCGATCACATCCAAGCTGCGCAACTGGATAAGTTTGCTTTCTACAGCGCCAGTCAGTATTGCTCCGAGCTTGTGTCTGATGGTTTTGCTGGCGAAGAACCTCGTTTTTCATGCAATGTCAACATCCAGACAGCGGAAGATGCGTACAAGCTAATCAACGATATGTGCTCAGTGATGCGGGTGATGCCGTATTGGAGCACTGGTGCGCTAACGATCAGTCAAGACAAACCAGCGGACACGTCGTATCTTTTCACGCTGGCAAACGTTACAGAAGAAGGTTTCAGGTATCAAGGTGCTAGCCGCAAAACACGTCCAAATGTCTGCGTCGTCAGTTATCTGGACCTTGAGACCAGAGATATTGCCTATGAGGTGGTTGAAGATGCTGAGAGCATTGATAAGTATGGCCTTGTCAAGACTGAAATTAGCGCTTTTGCTTGCACCAGTCGCGGACAAGCGTATCGAATAGGAGAATGGCTGCTGTATTCAGAGCGCTATGAAAGCGAAATCATCAGCTTTGCCGCTTCGATTGATTCTGGCGTAGTTGTGCGCCCTGGTCAGATCATTGAAGTTGCTGATCCAGTGCGTGCTGGCGCCAGACGTGGTGGTCGTATAGCTAGCGCAACAACGACTGCAATCACAGTGGATGATGCCACTGGGTTGACTGCTGCTGGCGCTGATCTGTCTGTGATCATGCCTGATGGCACGATTGAGACACGGGCGATCGCAGACATTACTGGCGATGTGATCACGGTGTCTACGGCTTTCAGTGTCGCGCCTAACTCGAACAGCGCTTGGGTATACCAAACAGACAACATACAGACATCGACCTGGCGTGTTTTGACGGTTACGGAGCAAGACGCTTCCCAATATGCAATTAGCGCCATCGCTTACAACGCAAGCAAATACGACTACATCGAACGGGGCACCGCATTAGAACAGCGCGATATCACTGATCTCAACATCATCCCAGATGCCCCTGTAAACCTAGTTGGCGAAGAGTTGCTATATGACGCTGGTGGAGTTGCAAAAGCGAAGCTGCTTATTAGCTGGCAACCTGTTCTGGGTATATCGCAGTACCGCGTTGAATGGCGTTATGACGAAAACAACTGGAGCGTCCAGACGGTTACAAGCCCCGATTATGAAATTATTGACACGACAGAAGGGCAATATGAGGTCAGAGTTTATAGCGTTGCCGCAAATTTACGTTCATCAACGCAACCTGCACAGCTAATAAAACAAGCCTTTGGTAAGACTGCGCCACCAACAACAGCAACAGGCATCAGCATCATCCCCAACAGCGAAACAACAGCAATCCTGAGCTGGGATCGTTCAGCCGAACTGGACGTGCTACTGGGAGGCAAGGTAATTATTCGGCACAGCACATTGCTCAGTGGCGCTGTCTGGCAAGACAGTCAAGATATTGTGAATGCTGCCGCTGGCAGCCAAACACAAAAGCAAGTGCCGCTTTTGAAAGGCACCTATCTGATTAAGTTAGAAGATGATGGCGGCAGGCGGTCGGCAGTAGCAGCAACAGCAGCAGTGGATCTACCGGCACCACAGCCGCGTCTGCTGGTGCAGAGCTACCGCGAAGATCAGGAAAGTCCGCCATTTAGCGGCAACGTCACCAACATGATCTACAGCTCAGAACAGGATGGCTTGATCCTGAATTTGGGCGTATTTATTGACAGCCTTGCTACTGACGGTGACTGGGATGCGCTTGGCAGCATTGATGCTTTAAGCAGCAACCTCGGCAGTGGTGAATACGAATTTGGCAGCACGTTCGATCTTGGCGGCGTGTTTGATCTCAATATGCGGCGATATTTTGTGACTCGTCCATTCCTGCCAGGCGATCTTTGGGACGATCAAAACGACCTGATTGACACATGGCCAGACATTGATGGTGATGAGCTTGATCAAGTCAATGCTGTACTTTATGTACGCAGCACTCCTGATGACCCCGGCGGCTCGCCAACTTGGAGCGACTGGCATGAGTTCGTCAATGCCATTGACCGTGGCAGAGCGTTTCAGTTCAAGACAATCGCTACTAGCACGTCTGAAAGTCAAAACATCATCATTTATGAGCTGGGCGCTGAGCTTGAGCTACAGCAACGCACGGAATCGACAGGTTCGCTGACCAGCGGTGCCGGATCATATGCCGTAACGTTTGACGAAGCGTTTTACCAAGCGCCTGCTGTTGGCATCACGGCTTACAATATGGCAACAGGCGACTACTATACGGTCGCTAGCCAGACCCGCACTGGCTTCACCATCACGTTCTACGACAGTACTGCCAGCGTGATCAGCCGAGATTTCACTTACATCGCCACTGGTTACGGCAGGGAGATCGTCTAATGGCACAGCACGACTACGTTATTGCCAATCAGTCAGGCGCTGCCTTCCGCGCTGACCTGAACAACGCACTGGCGGCAATCGTCAGTCAAAACAGCGGTGGATCAGAGCCAAGCACCACTTATGCGTATCAGTTTTGGGCTGATACCAATGCCGGAGTACTGAAGCAGCGGAACGCGGCAAACAATGCGTGGATCACGCTGTTTCAGCTTGATGGTGAGTGGAGCACCATTGCGCTAGAAGATGGTACGGCTGCTGCCCCGTCACTGTATTTTAAGGACAGCGGCACCGATACGGGCGTTTATAGCCCCGGTACAGATCAGGTCGGCATAGCTACTGGCGGTGTACAGCGCGTTAATTTCAACGGCTCCACTGAGGTGGTGTTCAACGATGGCGGCGCTGATATTGACTTCAGGATTGAGGGCGACACCGATCCAAATCTGTTCAAAATTGATGCGGGCACCAATCAGGTACAAGTAGCCAACCTAAACGGTGGACAACTTTCGGGTTTCCGCAACCTGTTAATCAATGGAAACCCTATCATCAATCAGCGTGTCTACGTTTCTGGTACTGCGACAAGCGGCGCCAACCAGTACACGTTGGACCGTTGGCGAATAGTGACATCGGGGCAGTCGATTACTTGGACTGACAGCCAAAACGTGCGCACAGTCACCGCACCGGCGGGTGGCATTGAGCAGGTGATTGAAGGAGTAAATATCCTCAGCGGCACCTACACGTTGAACTGGACTGGTACGGCTACAGCAACAGTTGACGGCAGCTCAGTCAGTAAAGGTGGCACTGTCACGCTTATCGGCGGCACCAACGCAACAGTGCGCTTCAGTGGTGGGACGTTCGCATTAGCGCAGCTCGAAGTTGGTACTGTCGCCACCCCGTTTGAGCGCAGGAGCTACGGGCAAGAGCTGGCGTTGTGTCAGAGGTATTACGAAGTAGGGACAATTGCCGCTTATGCCACTGCAACCAATACACACCATCTTGGTGCCCCTTGTTTTTACAAAGTTACCAAACGGGCATTGCCCACTATCACGCTAACGAGCTTCAGCGGTACGCAGTTTCCTAACACTGTCGGCTCAGTTCAATCTCCTTCCACTATGGGCTTTGTTGAAGTTAGGACTGCCAACAATTCAGGAGCAAATGGCGCCTTCGTTTCTACTTTTGTTGCCTCCATCGAGCTGTAACCCATGACCTATCAACTAACCCAAGGCGATTCAATTCTCCGCATCTCTGATAACGCCTACATCCCATTTGACCCAGCCAACAATGACTACGCCGCCTATTTGAAGTGGGTAAAGGAAGGCAACACACCAAAGCCTGCCCCTGAGCTACCTGCTCCAGTGCTTACCACTGAGCAAAAGCTGGAAGCGGCTGGGTTGACCGTGGCGGAACTCAAGGAACTGTTCGGTCTCGCCTAATGGTAGTACGCAGCAAAACTGGCACTGCTCGCCTAGAGCATCAAGCTGGTCCGCCAAAAACAACGCGGCAGGGTTTTGGACAACATTCACGCCCACGTCGTCGCGGCAAGAAAAAACTACGCGGGCAAGGGCGCTAATCTAGAGGAGTAGCCATTGCTGCCATGATTGAAGTCATAGCCGCAGTGGCCGGCGCCTCTATTACTGTGGCCGCAATGGGCGCAGCGGGTTTTAGCCGCAAGTCTGATGAGGCTAGGGACGCCGTAATTAGGCTCACAAGCGCTGTTGAGCATATTGCGACACAGCTAGAGGTGTTGCATTCAGACATTAAGGAAGACCGCAAGGAATTTTTTTCCCGCCTTAATACCGTTGAGCAAAGGGTCTCTAAGCTGGAAGTGCGTCCACCTTCTCGCTAACAATGGACTTTATTCATCATCCGGCATTCTGGGTAGTTATAGCTGCAGCCTCTGAGCTGATCGCCCTTTCCCCCCTGAAGGACAACAGCATCATTCAGCTTGTTTTCCACGCTTTACGTTCTATTAAGGGAAAAAAGCTCTAGGCAAAACTTGGGAACAGGCCGCTAGGGAGTGGTGGTTTGAAACCCTGCTCCCCGGTCGGCTTGATGACGCCGAGCGCGAGTGGCACGCAACGCAACCACCTGCGATCGAGCCGCCTGTCATCATCGAGCACCCGGTTGATCCTGAGCTACAAACCGGTGACAGCCGCCTCCTCGGTGGCGCAATGAGTATTCACGCCCCATGGACCGATGACGCAAAACAAAATCCGCTTTCTTGATTTATTCAAATATTACAAAGCATTGCCGCATCAAATGGCGGCCCTGAGTGAGCTTGAGGATGCGATCAATAAAGCGAATCCGCACATCCTCGGTCGCGATCAAGGCTGGTTCAAAACTTGGAGCCAAGGCGGCAAGCAAGGTGACTATTCCGCGAGCTTGAAGCTTATTAAGGAGTTTGAAGGTTGTCATCTCACTGCCTATCCAGATCCCCTCAGTGGCGGTGAACCCTACACCATCGGCTACGGCACCACTCGCTACCCAGGTGGTCGGCGCGTCAGCCGTGGCGACAAGATCACCGTGATCGAGGCGGATATGTTTGTCCGCACCGAAATCGACCAAATCGCTAAAAAGCTCAGCGAAACGGTGCCGCACTGGTCAGCAATGACGGATGGGCAGCAATCTGCTTTGATCTCATTTGCCTACAACCTTGGATCTGGCTTCTATGGCACTGCTGGCTTCGAGACCATCAGCAAACGATTGCGCGAACGCGACTGGGATGCGGTGCCGGCAGCGCTTGAGCTATATAGAAATCCAAATACAAATGTTGAAGCTGGCTTGCTGCGTCGGCGTCGCGCTGAAGGCGCGCTTTGGCGTGAAAGCTTGTCGAAGAAGCTCGAAATCCAGCAAGATCCTGCAAAGCTGACACCGGAATCGCCATTTAGCACGCGATTAACGCCTCACGTTCGGCTCGGGGAGTTTGCGCTGGATCGGGAGGAGCGGCGTTTTGACTATCAACATCAGCTAGATGTCGCTGCTGAACTGGCGGCTTTTTTGGAACGGGTGCGCGTTGCATTTAACGGCAAGGCAATCATTATTACCAGCGGCTACCGGAATGCCCGCATCAATAAAATGGTCGGCGGCGCTAGCAGCAGTGAACACCTCTTCAACAAAGGCGAAGGAGCTGTTGATTTTTACGTCGAAGGAGCCGACATCTATAAAGTTCAAGACTGGTGCGACAAGCACTGGGATTTCAGTCTTGGCTATGGCGCACCAAAGGGGTTCGTCCACCTAGGAATTCGCTCTGGGCGTCCTAGGGTTCGCTGGCCGTATTAAAAGCCGCCCGCTGTGATAGGATCAACGGTAGAAGCGGGCAAGGCCATGAAGGAAGAGTGGCGTGACGTGGTTGGGTATGAAGGACTGTATCAAGTGAGCAACTTAGGAAGAGTAAAAAGACTGGCGCGAAAAGTTGTTAGCGTTACTTATTACAAGGAATGCATTATACAGGGGGAAAAGGACAAAGACGGTTACAAAAAAGTTGCCTTCAGCGTATCTGATCCATCTCAATACGGGCTTGATTTACCAGTCAAGCAAAGCAACGGGAAAAAGGGATTGAGGCACTTTGTGAAAAAGCAAGTCCACAGATTGGTCTATGAAGCATTCAAGGGAAAAATCCCAGAAGGAATGCACATTAACCATTTAGACTGCGACAGATCAAATAACATACTAGATAATTTACAGGTTGTTACCCCGAAAGAGAATGTTCATCACTCTTTTGCGGTTGGCGGCCGCACTTGGTCTAGTCGCAGGAAGACGCTCTAAGCTGACCTGGCCATACTGATCGCTGAATGATCCTTCACGACCGCGAAATCCAGCGCCTCATTGAAGAGGAGCGGATGATTGAACCGTTCGAGCCTGAGCTGCTTAATCCGGCATCACTCGATCTCAGACTTGGCGAGAACATCATGGTCGAAGTGGAGCACACACCGGAGCTGCAGCTTCAGTCGATTGCGCACTGCACCGCTGAGAATCCTTACTGGCTGGCACCTGGGGAATTTGTGCTTGCAGAAACTCGTGAAACGTTCAACATGCCCAATGACGTATGCGGCATGTTTTGTCTTAAATCTTCTCGTGCGCGTGAAGGTTATGAACACAGTCACGCAGGATTTGCTGATCCTTTGTGGTCAGGTAGCAGGCTTACTTTAGAGTTAGTCAATGCTCGTCGATTGCATTCGCTTCCGCTATACCCTGGCTT
>Ga0099848_1001726_pt1 | contig 10237 bp, 14 predicted proteins | sample CB_VirMetaG_3_FD_78179 | JGI IMG/M metagenome (GOLD analysis project Ga0099848, IMG submission 78179) | Freshwater to marine saline gradient viral communities from Chesapeake Bay - CB_1508_1S Viral MetaG | ecosystem: Environmental > Aquatic > Marine > Coastal | place: USA: Chesapeake Bay... | reverse complement strand
TCATCTGAAACTGTTGTGTCAATACCAGTACCACCAGTAAATGTTAAAGTATTTCCTGTTGTGTAAGTATCATTAGCACCACTATCAGCAGCAAGTGTAATTGTTGATGATACTGTACCGAAACTTAAATTACCTGAACCGTCAGTTTTTAGGAATTGACCGTTTGATCCATCACCATCTGGCAACGTGAAAGTAGTGGAAGTTGTTACGTCATTCGGAGCTTTAAGTGCAATGTAATTTGATCCGTTATTGGTTCCCTCATTTAATTTTAAAGAACCACCTGTACTTGCTGAATTACCTATAAAGATTTCATCAATTGCTTTATTACTATCAACAAGAATTGCTGATGAAGCTGTTAAAGTACCTGGTACGTGATCTGTTAAACTTGTAAAATATTTACCACCAATAATATCTATATTAGCGGCTACGCCGTCTGTTTCTGTTCCTGTTCCTATAAAGAGCCTATCACCGCCATTGGCTTGGGTACCCGTACCGTATGTATAGGCTAGTTCACCTTGTGCCAGTTCTGAAGGCGCTGTGGTGTTTTGGGAACGTTTAATCTGAATAATTGTTGCCATTTAATTTCTCCTAAAAATTTCCACCGTTAAATCTTAATGTTCCTGTTGTAGTTTCTATCGTTGTCTTAGTAACGAATTTATCTGTTGCAGAATCATATTGTATAAGTGCGCCGTCAACTAAAGTCGTTGCATTCACGTCAGTTAGTGCACGTAATGTGTTTGATGATGAAATACTTGGAACAGCAACTGATACCTGTTGAGGACCAGAAGATGTTGAAGTATTAATCTTGGCAGTTGTCCCACCAGTGTTATTAATAACAGCTCTAACCATTAGTTACTCTCTCTTTTTCGTAATATTTATAATAAAAAGATAATGTAAAATTATATAGTTACAGATGGGTGTACAGTGATAATCCCCTCAATTACTCGGGTTACTGTATTATCGGAAGATCGTGTAATTTCAACATCATACACATAACGAGCAGGTGCTTCTAACGCATCTGTTTGTGTCGCAGTCAAAGATAAAGTAATAACTCCTGTAGAAGGTGTACTAATTGCTGTTGTAAAACTTGTTCTTGTTTGAGTTGAAGAATAGCCTTTAGCTAGTTTAGCCGCTGCGGTGTAACCTGTTAAGTCAAAAACTGCACCTGTTGCATCTGTAACGGTTACGTCCGAACTAAAAGTGCCTCCTTGGTCAATTCTAAGATTTGCTGTCGCTGCCATTGATTTTGTCTAACTCTTTTTTAATTTCGTTATTATAGTAATTTGTTAATACTTCAATCTTTTCTAACTCTATTTCGTGTCTTACTTTAGATTGTTGTATCTCTGCTCTCGCAGTAATTACATTTCGACATCTCAACGACAAATCAGTTTCTTTATATTCTTTACCATCTATTGTAAATGTTCTAACATCTTCTGTCATAATTATCCTTTATCTAATACTATTTATACTATGACATACTACTCATACTAAAAGAGTTTAGTATATCTTTTTCTACTGCTCTTATATTAATATGAATAAATCTAAACGGTTCTATGCCGTGATCTACTTGATATGCGTGGGATAGATACGCAGGAAATAACATTAACAATCCAGGTTTAGGCGTATAGTTTATAATATCGTTTGCGTTTGTTACTTTTGAACTATCTTTTTCTTTTAATTTTAAAGGTACGTGTGCTGTACGAGGATCCTGAAACATCGGCCTTGATGTCTTATCACTTGCCTTTAAAAAGTAAAAACCAGAAATATGATTATTTGAGTGAGTATGAAACCAATGATGACCTGCACCATTAAATGAAAACTCTTGTACCCAACTTTCAGTATAGATAAGATTATATTTTTCAACATCATAACCCATATCATCTAACACCCAACGTGATTTTGTTGCCATATATTTGTGAAATTCGGCAAAGTTTGGATCTGGTTCTAAAGGACTACTATGATAAGTTTGACCAATATCATTTTTATAACCAAGTGTTAATCTCTTTTTATTATTTTCTTCCAAATTTTTTCTTGCTTCTGCAATATAAGGATCAGAACTTTTATTAAGATGTTCAACCCATTCAGGTTTAGTTTCACTATAAACAGGTGATTTAAAATATTCTTGTTTAAACATTATTCATTAATCCTTTTAATGACTGTATCATAATCCTCTAACACTTTCCAGGTACTTTGATTTTGTTCTGCGTGTATCATTGTACCTATTTCATCTTCAGCGGGATAAACTGAAAGAATTTTATCAATATTTATTCCTAGTGGTTTACCAAGATAGGGTTGTAATTGACTTCCTTGAATTGTACTACCATTTGTAAAAACTTTTATTTTACCTTTTGTTTTTTTAATATCTAAAGGTTTTAAGTTGTTTAAATCTACTTCACTCATATTCACCTACTTTCTATAATAATTTATATTAATATTAATTCTTCTTAATTCATCTGTTTGACCTACAGATTGATGTAATTGTTTACCGTAAATAATTAATGCTCTATTTTCTTTTTGTTTAATAAAAGTGCCATCTTCAAATTCTGTACCGCCATTATTATTATTAACATAATAAATTATTGTTTCATACTCTCTATTAGAATCATTTATATCATAGTGATAACCATATTTTATTTGAGTATTGTTTTTTAAAAAAAGATTTGCTTTAGCTCTGGTTACTTCAAAAGTGTTTGATAAATTTCTTTTTTTTAATTCTTTCATAATAAAATCTACGTAATTAAAGTTAGGATTTTTTATAAACTCAAAAGATTGTACTTTAATATCAGCAAAAGCAAATGTATCTTTAATATTAGATTCATTTATATAATCAGTAAAGCACCAATAAAAATCACTACTCTCTATCTGTTTTTTAAACCAATAAAAAGTTTCGTTATCTAAAAAATTATCTATTATTTCAAATGACTTCATTTTATTTCTAAATCATATTCTTCTTTACCAAATTTACCTCTAACATAAAAATTAAAAGCAAGAGAGTATCTTCTTTCTGTACTCCAATTTTTTTCTACACTATGCTCTAAATGAGAAGGAAAAATAATTACAGTACCTTCTTTTAATTCTAGTTTGTAATTGTCACTATTGACATTAAATAATTCATCAAATTCAAAACGAATTGATGGGTGAAATAAATTAGTATATATATGACTTTTACAGAATTGAATATTACCTGAGTCTTTTGGTAAAATTGGGTAATACACACCACTTAATAAACTGTTTCCGTGATAATGTAATTGTGAAGATTCATAAGGACTATGAATATTAGTCCAAGAATTTTGTAAATAAAATTGAGCGTTACTTTTTATGTATAAGTATTTTCTCACAAATCTTTCACAATGATTTTCAATTTCTAGTTTTAAATCTGGCATTTCATTTAAAACATAACGATCAGTAGAAATATCACTATTACCAATCCAAGTTCTTTCATAATTTAAATTTCTTATATATTTTTTCCATTCTTCTTTTACAGGTATCTCTGCTTCATAAACAGGTATCGGCCAAAGATTATGCGTTTTAAATTCAGGCATTTTTATGTATATTATCTTTTAAAAATTGTAATAATTTAGGTTTATCTTTACAAATAATATTCCATTTATTGACTTCTTTTTCTCTTAATGCAATTTTGTGTAAATCATCATTATGATAAGATGTATTATTAAAAATATCAACAGCAAAATATCTCATTCCTGTGGTAATACAATGTAAACCTGATTCAGATTTAAAACATTTTCCACTATCCATTTTAGCTTCTATGTCTAATTTAATTTCATTATCTACAATTCTACAATTATAAAAAGATTTATTAGATATATCTTTCCAATAAGGTGTATCATCTCTATGAGATAACGCATAATGTATAGCAACAAATTCTGTAAATCCATCAAAAAAATCTTTACAAGTTTTATTAAAATTATCTCTATCCCATTGACTAATTGTATCTTCATTCCCTCGCTTCATTACTTTAACAAGATTAATTAAAAATTCGTGTACACTTAATAATCCATTTGACTCTAATGGTTCTATAAAGCCAGCAGATAGACCGATGGCGCATACATTTTTTACAAATAATCTATCGTGTATTCCCACTCTCATTTTAATATTTTTAAATTCACTTTTTGAGTAGTCACTTCCTTTTTTATCCAAATGTCTTTTAAACTCATTTAGCGCTTCTTCATCACTTACATATTTGTCAGAATAAACATAACCAGTTCCTATTCGTTCCCAACTAGGTATATTCCATACCCAACCATTTTCAATCGCTGTACAGTTAGTATATGGTACTAATTCATTTTCTTTATCTTTATAAGGTACTCTTGTTGCCCACGCTTTGTTATTTGGTAATAAGTGTGAGTAATCATTAAAGTGTTCTTTTAAAGTATTACCAAGTAATAAAGATTTAAAACCCGTACAATCAATATATAAGTCTGCTTGATATTTTTTATTTAAAGAAAGTATATTATCATCATATGTTTCAACTGTTTCTATATCTTCTAATATATGTTTTACACCTCGTGGTTTGCAATATTTCTCTTTCAGCCATAATCCAAATTTAGTAGCATCAAAGTGATAAGCAACATCATTTTTAAAATTAAAATATTCTAATTCTTTATTTTCATTTTTAAATAAAACATTATGATTTACTAATGCCATATTTTGATAAATTGAATTAGCGTAATCTGTGATAGGAGTTTCAGGTTGTAAGTATTTCTTTAAAAACCATATTTGTTTAAGGCCTAGTTTTTCAGTTTCTACAGGATAACCAAAAGGATAATGAAATCCTCCATCACCTTTTTTATAAAAATCTTCAAAACGAATACTTAATTTATAACTGGCATCTGTATAAGGCATAAAGTCTTCATCTTTTATATTCAGTAAATCTAACCAATTATTAATTTGTCCTAGTGTACTTTCACCAACACCCACAGTAGGAATATTAGGTGATTCAATAACAGTAATGTTTTTGTTTGGAAATTGTGATATTAGAGTAGCTGCTGCCATCCAACCAGCACTACCTCCACCTACTATAATAATCTTATTTGTTTTCATTTATCCTTGTGGCGTTGAATAATAAAAATGTGTTATTGTGTAACGACCATATCCTATTTCTTTAGGTTGTGTGTGAAATTTTACAGGACTTACTCTATGTGAATAACAACAAGGAAAGAAAATAGCACGATTATTTTTAAGTCTAATTTCGTGCCCTGTTTCTGGAAAATCAAAATCACCACCATCAAACAATCTAGGTTCTCTTACCATCCATATACAATTAGTCCACGAAAACGTATCGTGGTGAGCATCATAATGATCGTCTTGTTCATAATAAGAAATTAAAGTTGAGTCATTAGTTGTAGATAAAAAAGAACGTCCATAAGGCATACATTGATCTATGTATTGATGAAACTCTGGCAATCTTTGTTTATACATACAGTTAAAAATTGTAGATTTATTAAATCCCTTTTGTGTATAGTATTCATTAGTATAAAATCTAAATGCTTTACTTAAACTATTACCTTTATTATCTCTAGCAACAATCGTGTTTTCAGCACGATCAATTTGGTCTTTAGGCATACTTGAATAATAATCTAATTCTTTCCAAACAGCCTTTTCTTCATTTGGTGTATACCAATTATCAACTACAATAAAGGGAAAAGTAGGATTATCTTTAATAACCTGTACTTTCCAGTTTTGCTGTATTTGTTCACTTGACATAATTTTATATAATTTAGTATATTACTTTTTTGCTTGTTTTTACACTAATAAGTTCTTCTTGTGTGTTATTATTAATTTGTTCTGAACCTATTTTATTTCTTTCAAGTGCTGTTTTATCTCTAAATGAACCAGGTAATCCAAGCACAGGTCTACCATCATTTGCAATTGCATAAGGACCATTTTTATCATTGTAGTGCATAAACACTTGTGCGTGATTTTTACCCCAATAAGGTTCTCTCCAATGTTCTACATTACAACCACGATAGATAATCATATCACCTGGTTTCATATGTATAGGTATTTCTTTACCATTATCTTCTTTGACAAACATAGGCCAATCCCAATCAGGATATTTACTTGCGTCAACATTTGAGGCATCATAACCTAAACATAGTGTTGTAGAAATCTCACAACTTGGTCTATCTTTATGTCTTTTTAATTCTGTACCTGTTGTGTAAAGTCTATGATATGAGTATGTAGGTATCAATTCTTTACCTGTAAGTGTACACATTTGTTCTGTTGAAATGCTTAAAAGAGAATCCATTATAGGGTCACCATATCTACTGTAATCACCAGGAGCTTGTTCATCAGTAAATGTACCAAAATAATCTTCATCATATTGACCTTTTAAGGCCTCATCTAGGTAGTTTAATCGTGCCGCATTTAATTGTACGTGATGATATAATAGATTGGCCATATTTTGATCTATAAACCTATCTATTTTTACCCAATGATGTTCTTCAAAAAACTTAGCCGCTGGGTGTACTGTGGCTGCGTTTAAAGAAGGATTACCTTTTAGTAATGCTTCTGCGTTTTTCTTTTGATCGTCTGTAAGACTATCCCAATTTGCTATTTTATTATTCATACTCAATTGCTCCTTTAATTTTATTTATCTATTATTTAAATGGTTGTCCTAGTGACCATAACACTAAAGAATATCTAGTTCCACTGGTTACAGGTGTTACTTGATGATACACGTATGATGGAAATACAATGATTGACCCTTGTGGTCTTATTTCTATACACTCGTGGAAACGTTTACCACTTGCGTGTGGACCGAAATCAAACTTTAAATTACCACCTTCATATTCACCTGGTTTATTTAAATTAATTGTCATTGATAACTTTCGTATTTTACCCACCATATTAGGATTATCTGTATATCCTCTTGGTATAGAACCGTCTGGCATTGTTGGTGTTACACCTGGAATATATCTTTTATATCTACCAAAATGACAACTATTACCGTCAGCGTGCCAACCGTAGAATTGATTTAAACCGTATTTTGTAAACTGAAAAGACTCACTAAAATCCCATTCATAGTTCCAGCCTGCATCTTGGTTAGCACGTTTTAAAAATGGGTGTATCATATCATAAAGCCATTGATGATTAAACCAACATACTTCACTATCTCTTACAAATCTTGCGTTTTCTACATCAGCATCAGATATACCAATTTCAGTTTTTAATTGCTCTATTGTTTTTTCTGCTTGTGGCTTGACGTCTAATCCTTTTTTTAACATTGACTCTTTGTCATTGTCACCAAACGTTGTCGCCGCTGTACGACCACCTTGTTGTTTTATTCTATCTAACTCGGCAACACCCATATCAATAATACGTTGACATTGATCTGGTGTTAAGGCCTCTTTAAACCAGTAATATGAATTACGAACTTGCATTATATACTCCTTATGCTATAAATTTATCATAGGTATTTATTAACTTTCTAAACCACTACAAAATTTCCTGACACACTTATACGTTCTGCGTCTTTAAAATATACAGGAACATAATGTCTTAATTCATTAGGAAAAATAAACATTAAATTTTCATATGGTTTTACTGAATATTCTGTTCTTTGTAACTTTGATATATGTTCACCATAATTAAACACAATTTGCCCTGCTTGTTTTTGACTACCACCAACTTTAGTGTCATCAAATATTTCTTTAGGTACTTTACAATATATTATAAAAGATAATATACCTGTATGAGAGTGTGGTGGTACAAAATCGTGTTTTTTAGAAAAGTTAATCCACATAGTATCTAATCTAACATTTCCTTGTTTTAATTGTCTTCTATCATTTTGTACAAACAATGTTTTTTCAATACCTATAAAATCATTTCCTAATTGTTGATATAAACCATCAAAAAATTTTTCTACAAACGTTTTTAAATAAGATTCTGATTTAAGTATAAAATCATCATTAAAATGATAAGGTTTTCCATAAACTAAAAAATCACCTGCGTGTTTTGGATCCCATTCTTTATTTTCTTTACTTAATCTTAAACCTTCATTTAACAGCTCTGTTGTAAAGTTTGGATCTACTTCAGTTTGAAAAATAGGTGGTCCAAACGGATAGATAATCTTATCATCTGTATCTGTTTGAAAATAAGTTGCGTTAGTTACAAATTTGTTCATAATACAATAAAGTTTCCTGATACTGTTATTCTTTCTGCGTCAACCCAATAAGCAGGCACATAATGTTTTAATTCATTTGGAAATATAAACATTAAATTTTCGTAGGGTTTAACAGGAAACTCACTTCCTTGTAATTTTGAGATTGGGTCGCCGTAATCAAATATTATTTGTCCCGCTTGTTGATGATTACTGTCGGCCTGTACTTCAAATATTTCTTTTGGTACTTGACAATAAATGACAAACGATAATATGCCTGTATGTGAATGTGGTGGATTAAAGTCGTGTTTATTTTGAAAGTTAACCCATAACGAATCCAAAGTTAATTTACCTTGTTTTAATGTTTGTCTATCAACATAAACTTCTAATAAATTTTTTACACCTCTATAATTGGAACCAAATCTATCTAAAAGACCATTAAGGTATCTTTCAACATATGTTTTTAAATAAGGTTCTACTTTAAGTAAATAGTCTTTTTTGTAATGATATGATCGGCCGTATTTAAGATTGCCAGCAAGTTTTGGACTCCAGTCGTCTTTTTCTATTGTAAGTTTACGACCTTCTTCTATTAATTCTTTTGTGAAATTTGAATCAACTTCAGTTTGAAATATGGATGGACCAAAGGGAAATAATATTTTATCACCTGTTTCAGTTTCAAAGTTGGCTACGTTAGTTATAAAGTTACTCATATCAACACACCTTTCAAGTTATTATATTATATTATATTATATATATCATTTATCAAAAGCATACCAACCAGTTAAAATATATTTTTCTTTTGTATTACTTATCTGTCCTCTATGAGTATGGGTAAAATCAGATGGCCATATAATAGTTAAACCTTGAACAGCTGGTGTTTTAATATTTTGATAATAAAATTCTGTTCCACCATCATCAACATCATTTAAATATGTCATAAAAACTAAAATACGATTTGAATTATAATTTCCACCACGCTCAAAGTGCCATTCTTTAAAACCGCCACCTATGGGGTAGTGTTGTATCATAAATCCTGAATCTTGTAAACTAAATTTATCATAATACTCTATTGATTTATATTTTTTAATATAATTAACTAAACAAGAATGAAGATAGTTTGTGTAAGTTTGTGTAAAGTTATTGTCGTAAAATTTACAGGCTAAATCACTACTTTCTTTTGTTTTTAAATCAATAATATTTTTTTTATTAAGATATATATGTCCAGGTTTTGAAATATGTTTATTGTTTTGAAAATGTGAAATTAAATCATCACAAATATTTTTTGGAATATACCAACCGCCTATAAAAGATTCTTTAGGAAAATTATGTTCTAATAAATCACTCATCATAATATAAAAAAATGTTTTAAAGTTTAGTAACTTACAATAACTATACCTTTTCCGCCACTACCACCTGAACCTCCACCACCACCACCTTTATTGGCCTGACCAGATTCACCAACGCCGGGTCCGGGAGTTATACTAGGTCCACCACCACCTTGACCACCTGGTCTTCCTGTGTAACCGGTAATATTAAAATGTGATCCAGCTCCACCACCAGCGTAATATACTGGAGTAGTACCATCTGCAATCGTGTAAGCTTTACCAGTTCCACCTGAACCACAATTTAAAGGAGAAGCAGGTGTTGTTCCACAACCTATCGCTCCAGCATATAAAGCCCCACCACCCCCACCACTAAATATACTACCAGGACCAGTTCTTTTACCACTACCTCCTGCATTTCCAAATCCATAAGCACCTGATTGACCTGGTTGTGTAGGTTGAGTAGCAGAACCACCGGTGTTTGTTGAAGGAATAGCATTTGTTCCGTGTCCTGAACCTCCTCCACCAGAACCACCTGGATTACCATCATAAGCAGTATTTCCGCCACCACCGCCACCACCACCTTTGGCAGTTAATGTTCCAAATATTGAATCTTGTCCGTTTACTCCTCTATTAGCCGTAGGTGCTGATCCAGTAGCGCCACCGCAACCGACTGTTACTGTAACTGTTCCACCAGGTGTTACTGGAAATCCTGGTACAAATATTAATCCACCAGCACCTCCGCCTCCAGCGTGATCTACTCCAGCCCCACCTCCTGCACCAACTACTAATA
>Ga0099848_1001723_pt1 | contig 10241 bp, 10 predicted proteins | sample CB_VirMetaG_3_FD_78179 | JGI IMG/M metagenome (GOLD analysis project Ga0099848, IMG submission 78179) | Freshwater to marine saline gradient viral communities from Chesapeake Bay - CB_1508_1S Viral MetaG | ecosystem: Environmental > Aquatic > Marine > Coastal | place: USA: Chesapeake Bay... | reverse complement strand
TTCATTAATAGGTTTTTGAGTATCATTATTTCTTATACATAACTCGCCTAAAACCTCTATTTTACCTACTATTTCTTGAAATTTTTTCTGAGATATTTTCATATCTTTAGAGGTTGCTTCTACTAATTCATTTAATAAATTGTCATATTCTTCTTTAAAATCTAGCATATCAAATTTCCCATCGGCTGCTTTTCTATAATATGGAAGTTTGACTTTAAAGTGATCATATGAAAGCATTGAAAAACCTCCTTTTTCCTTAGAGCTATCCACTGTATTCTTTGCGCCTTCTCCTCTTTTTTCTGCAAATTCCTTTAGGTTAACTTCGGGGTCTATTGTTTCATTAGTCTTTTCTCTTTCCTTGGCTTCCATTTCATCCCTAAGCTTGTAGGCCTTTTTCTTGTCAGCTTCGGATCCTTTCAATAGTTTTTGTGCCTTTCTTAATTTCTTGTCCCTAGCACTTCCCTTAGGTGCCTTATATTCACTTGGATGACTCTCCTTCAAGAAATCTTTATAGTTTTTGATAGGTTCCATATTATTTCTTGTCTAATTGTTTTTTAACTTCCTCTCTAACTTTTTCCATTTTCTTAGCGTATTTAGGATCATCATTCTTATTGAAAGCAATTTGTTGATTCAAGCTACCTGTAATCTTTCTCATATCTCCTTTACGAGTTTTAATTAACCATGCAGCTAGATCTTTTATACCTAAATCTCTAAACCTACCTTCAGCATCAGGGGCATCTGAATCATGCCACTTTAATTTTTGTTTCTTTTTCTCATTTAATTGAGTAAAATTTTCAAAGTCTATTACTTTACCTTCAAAGGTAACAAATTCTCCTTGAATCATTTCTTCAGAATCTCGAGAATGGTCATGCTTTTTAATTTCATTCATAAAGAAATCAAAAACCTGATCTAGATTTTCTTTTGCAACAGTGATATGATCGTCTGCCCAGTCATGTCCCTGTTGTAAAATTTGATCTAGCATATTTGGATCCATGCTATGCAACATTTCAGCCTGTCTGGCTATTTGCTGTAGGTTCTTAAAGAACATATAATTTTCTTGTTCGTGATGTGCCATTTAATTGATTATTTTTTCTGTTTCAGATACTAATTCTGATATGGATTTTTGATTTCCATTAGAATCTCTAGTATTTATTATGTCATGATAATTTCCTGACTTAGGGTCTTTTACATCTATCCAGTATTCTTTATCACCTTTTATACCTAGTTTTGATACAAATTCTTTCGCCCAATCCTCATTAATTAAATCAATAATTTCATCCTTAGTCCATGATTTATCGGGGTCTGGACCGGTTTTACGATCAACTGCTTTATACTTATGACAATATGCATTCATCAAAACTGACTTAAGCTCGCGGTCTCCTCTTCGCTTAACGTTTTTTATAGTATGATCTATTGGAGCATGAATAAGAATCCATTTTGGTGAAGGTAGATTTATATCATTTCTTTTATGAATTTGGATAGCAGTACCTTCTACATCGTCGTATACTATAGTTCCACAAGATTTGTCTAACCCAAATTTATTACCATTTGCATCCACTAATCCTTCTTTTTTTATTTTGCCTTCTTTACTTTCTTTAGCCATGTACCATCTAGCGGCTTTTTCACCGGTACTTGGATCTTGAGGACTTGTCCATTTAAATGGACAATCTGGATATATCTCAGTTATTTTTAATTTCTTTGAATTTCCAAAATCTTCCTTTCCTATAGCTTCAAACATTACATTATAAAAACTGTCAACTGATAGTATACAGATATCTTTTTTAAACCTTTTAGATATTGCACTTTTTCCAGAACTGGACGCTCCATCTAATATAAAATAATTACTAACGCTATTATCACCATTGGAATTAGACTCATTAATTAACCATTCCTTATATCTTTTAATGTGTAACACTTTTATAATTGTTTTTTTATTTTATATATTGCTATTCCTGTTCCTTTTATAACTCTATGCCAAGTTTCTTTTGGAATAGTTATACTTTCTCCATATCTAAGATTTACTGGTAATTGATCTTCTAATTGAATCTGCCAATTATTAATGTTAATTGCTTCTACGATCCTATCCTCTTGATCCCTATGCCACATGAAATCTTCAGAATCAGTGGATTCCTCAAAAAGTCTTTCAACTATTGATTCGTCACTTGTGATATTTTCAGTGTAGGGATTCATACTATATTATTAATTATTAATGCGGTCTTTTATTTTATCTATATAAGTCATTTGGTCGCTTCCTACGGTATATAATACTTCTCCGTCCTTCATGTATCCGTCTTTAACCCTAATCCAGTATTTAGAATCCTCATTCTTGACTCCTAATTCATTGATAAAGTTATCAATGTATTCCTCGTTATAATCAGGATACGTATCAACTATTTTATCCATTAACAGAGTTTTTAACCCGCTCTTTGTTATTTCAGTAGTTGGATCTCCAATAGACTCATCAGGTTTAGATGTAGTTGCTTCATACTTTTCTAAATATTGGTCCAACGGTACACTAGGATCCCTATGGTGATCTTCGTCCTTTGATTTATTTCGTTCACCAACGTTACCTAACATAATGTATATCGGCGAATGAATTAATATTTTATGATTTATTTCTGGAACATACTTCAAAATATCATTGCCTATATCATCGAATATAACTTTTTTCCAAGGACCTGTTTTATATTCTTGTGCCATGTACCATAATCTTGGGTCAGTTCCTTCGATATACTCATCTTCATACGGGTTTTTAGGTACATCTTTACCATCCTTTCTATATATGCTAGAAACGATACCATATTCTTTTCCTTTTGCCCAATCGGCAATATCAGGAGTATCTAATTTTAGTCTTCTTTCTTCACCCTCATTGTTTACACCACTAAAATGGTCGCTATCTATAACAACCCATTGGTTTGGGTCGGTTGCTTCGTAAAATGGAACCGCATCTAATTCCTTTGCCGTATATGATTTACCAGCAGAAGACGTGCCATCGAATAAAACGGCTATCTTTTTATTATCAACCGATTCATATAATCTCCATTCTTTATATCCTTTAATGTAATTCATAAATGTTAAATTCTTTTTCACCAGTATCCTGGATATGTTTTTCCTCCCCAGAGATGGGCGTATCTGTTAACTCGGCATGCCCAATATCCAGCCTTGGTTTTATCCTTCTTTTCTGCGCATCGGTGACGTGCAGCAAAACTCTTTCTGGCCTTAGGATCTCTTACTTTGGCAGTTAAACCTGAAGTGTCTCCGAATTCTATTTTATTTATTTTTTTAGTTTTTGGATTCCGTACATATACATAGAACTTTTTGCTGCCTCCTCTTTTTGGAACATTTAGTTCTACCTGCCGGCCCTTGTATTCTGCTTCATTCATATGATGAGCCTCGAGTGGCAGGTCTAATGGTACTTCATGCCCATTATAGATACCAGTCAAGCCTAATTCAGTCCCCTCAAATAGCCCAGAATCAACCTGAGATAGTTTTAATACTCCACTTTCAAATAGGGATCTAGCTTCAGATAGCAGTTCAATGTGACCGGTGCTGCCTGGTCTATAAACAGATTCGGTTATCGATATATCATTATTAATATGATACATTAAACTTTCAGATATTGAACGTTCTCCGACGTATTCAGAAAATGATTTAATTCTTGCTCTCATACATATTCTTTTTTTAATTTAGATAAGGATCAGGCAATTCATCGGAATCATGTTCTGCCGACCATTCTAAATATTCTTGCGGTGCGTCATCGTACCATTCCCAACCGTCAATGCTTTCACGATTACCATTTCGTTCCAATGTGTAATCTTTATGGTATACAAAGTTAGGCGCAAACCACCATTCTTCATTACTTATCTTCTTATAAAATCCACTTGTATCTTCCATATTTATCCAGTTATTGTCCAATTTTTATTTAATGCAATATTTCTATCAGTTGCTGTTAATGCACTTGCACCCCATGCATTACTTATTCTTATATTCTGCGCAGGTAACCCGGTTAAATCTATTAAGTTATTAAATATGTTAACTAATTCATCTTTTGAAAGTAAGCAGTTATCAAATCTAACTGATTTTCTACAAATAATATCAGTATGAGCTAAAGAACGACAATCTAAAAACTGATTAACTTGACTTGTAACTGATGTTGTGTCAAGTGCAGGTACCTCTTGTAATGAAGGGCAGATAAAAAACATACCGTACATATTCGTGGCACTAGATGTGTCTAGTAGAGGAATAGTTTTTAATACATAACAATATGCGAACATTTCTCTCATATTTAAAACACTAGAAGTGTCTAATGGTGGGAAAGTTTCTAATGCATAGCAACCATAAAATGCTCTATACATTGATGTCACGTTACCTGTATCGAGTAAAGGCAAGCTTACCAATGAATGACTGCTTTGAATAAAATAGGACATATCTGTAACATTTGATGTATCTAGAGGAGGTATAGTTTTTAAAGAACGGCAGCCTGTAAAAGTACTATTCATATTTGTAACACTAGAAGTGTCTAATAAAGGTACTTCTCTTAGTGAACGAGCAGCTTGAAACAGTTGAAACATATTAGTCACATTAGAGGTGTCTAACAGTGGAATAGATACTAATGATCCGCATTCCTCAAAAGTTCTATGCATGTCTGTCACATTAGATGTATCTATAAGTGGTATTGTTATTAGTGAATAGCAAGATAAAAACATCTGCCGCATAGTAGTCACATTAGATGTATCAAAAAGAGGTATAGTAAATAGTCCACTACACAGTTCAAACATGCTGTTCATGTTTGTAACATTAGAAGTGTCAAAAAGAGGCAAAGTCTTTAGTGCAAAACAATAAGCAAACATATATTGCATGGTCGTAACATTAGATATACCAGACAATGATACGCTTTCTAATACATTACAACTTCTAAACATGTAATCCATGCTCGTAGCTGCGCCAATTGTTTTTATAACAAAACGTTGACAATGGCTGTGAGACACTAATACGGTAGCACCGCTAAATTTAACACTTTGACCCGTATCTGCATTTGGCATAGATAGTATACAATCTAAAAATCCACTAGCATAATTATAATTTATAGTAGGAGAGGTTGAATATCTGACTTGAAAATCTGCACTTCTTAACTCGCCGCCGACTGGTGTTACAGTTATCATTGCTTGCTTATACCCTTCTGATGTTAGTGTCCCATCTAAAGCAACATTACTAAAATCATATTGATGTTGTGCCTGCGCACCACTTGTAACTATATCTACGGTACCATCTCCCCAGTCAACCCGGTAGTCTCCAACGTCTGTCGTAAATATAAATGAGGCAAAATTAGCTCCATTTGGACGAACAGCATGTAATCCAACAAATGTGTCGTCTGTATCTTCAACAGCTGGCATTGCTAACCAATCGACGGGTCTTACCCATTCAGATGTCGGAATAGAGGTGTCACTCTTAACTTTTATATACAAATTACTCATTATCTGGTTATATTTAAATTAATTACTGAACCTGTGCTAACTGTTATGTCTATCGGTTCCCCTAATGTTATACTACTTCCTAGAGTATAGGGTAAACCTGCAACTAGTATAGTAGTTGTAGGAGAATTTAGAACATCCGTTACGCTATCGATTGCTAAGTCGTAGGGAGCATATATAGTTGTGTTTAACACTCCACCTGTAAAATCTAAGGTCCAGGTTAAGTTGGTTAGAGTACCGGTTATATTGGTGAATGATCCGGTTGTTGCAGATATAGAACCTGTTACCATTAATTCGTTTCCTACATTATCCCAAAGCAGATTAGCCGACTGACTAACTACGTTACCTGTTCCTTCGAATAATAATCCGCCGACTGTTCCATTTGAAACAGCAGTTGTATCTATTGTTATGCCACCTATCACTACATCTCCACTACCTAGTAGCGAATTACCGTTAACTGTTTTAATATTTGTTCCACTTACTAAAGTATCCTGTTTGTTAGCTTGAAGGCTACTGATTTCTCCCTGCAGGGTAATAAAGGTCGGGCAGTTAGCTATGTCATCACATGAAAATGCACTCGAATCAGCAGGATCTATTGGTACTATAATATCATTAGAAGATGAGATAGCGGTCTGGCCTCCTCCACCTGAAATTGCATTTCCATCAACTCCGTCCTGATCGATCCATTTCAGACTAATTCGAGAGTCTGATCCCTCGATCTTAGTACCTGATCCCCACTGATGAATTGTATTGCCTTTATACATAGTAGATGAATCATCAAATGACGGATAATAGGTCTCCATGTCAACTGTGAAGCTTGTATTGACATAGGTATCATCGCTATATATAAAGCTGTATTTCTTATCATTTAATATGCTGTCTGGAAATCGGATCTGTCCTGGAATCCTGATTCCACGGTATTGGAAATAAACTACCTCGTTTTTATAATAGAGATCAAAGATCTTTTCAATTATCTTAAAGGTCTTATTTAGGTTATCGGTCTTGATTTTAATATCAAATTTTATGTCCATCGGTAGGCTATAGAGTCGTGACGAATAGGCCTTCATGATCTTTTGACCATTCTGGTCTCGCTCCTCCTGCGTGAAGGTGCCTCTGACGAACTTATTTGTTATGTCTCCGGTTTTAATTGCAAAACTATTGATCGTCACAATTCCTCGAGGAATAACATCATAGTTTCCATCTGCAAACTCAGGATATTTACAATCCCCAGGAATATCGATGAAGAAATCCTGCATAAATCCTCCGGTTCCAGCAAAATTATAGAAGAACGGAACTTCATGCTTTTCTATCACGTCTCCCCTTACAAGATCAATTATTATTCGTCGGTTTAGCACGTCAAGAAGAGCAAGGGTTGCGTTTCTAAGAAATATATCTTGGGTGTTTCGATTGGTGATATTTTCGTGATTTGAATTCTGCATTTATTATTTATTTACCTCCAATTTTTTCATTCAGCAACTCTTTAAACTTTGGATTAAAGTAATCGCTAGTTATTCTATAAGGATGGTTATATACATATTCGCTGTATGGATCCATATTTACCCCTAATGAAGATAGATTTCCGACTTCATCTATGATGTTATTATAATCATTTGGATCTAACATTATTCTCCACCATGCCTCATATAACATTCCACCCTCTATTAAGTCTTTATCTGTAATATATGAGTGAGAGAATCCGGATCCAGATGGATTGAAATTTCCAGGGGTATGGGTTGTGTAAAATAAAAACATATCACCGTCACTATAAATGGTCCATATAGGAACTTCTTTGTATGTGTCCCAATAAACATTCAAAGCATATCCTGGATCAGTGTACCAATTTGTGATATATATTGAACCAGGAATGCCTACCTCTTCTGGATCTTTTTGCTTCCATTTTATGAAATTAGAACCGCCTTTTTCACTGAATATTTCTTCGTATTCTTCTATGTTAGGATTCTCATACAAATCATGCAGCATTTCAGATATTCCATCCTCTTCATTCCATTGAGCATTTAAAATATTTCCAGTTAATTTATTGTTTTGAATAAAATCAGAAACTCGATCAATTGAATTAAGTATATCGGTTTTCATTTCTTCTATAGACTTAGTTCTAGTTTTTACTTTTGGAAGAGTGTCCCAGTGCCAAGGTAGAAAATTATTAATACTTTCATTTAATTTGGACCATTTTGTATAGTTTAAAATATTCATTTTTATTATCTATTTTTAGCGATGTATGGTAAATTAAGTTGAGGCTTGCAATTATCGATAATTATAAGCTTAGACTCGTCCTTTATATACTGTTGGCTCAGCACAAAATCATGATCGTCCTCCTTTAACATGGTATTGAATAGTCTGACGTTTGCAATGAGTAGGTTAGAGGACGGGATGTAGTACTTAAATCCACTTAAATTAAATTCGGAAACCGGCATAGTTGACTTATCTTCAAAAATCTTGATGAAATCGTTGTGATTAATCAAGTCGGCTGGATCCTCTTTAATCGAGTATACGTAGATTCCCTTCTGTCCAAATTCATTAGAAAGAGAGACTACAATTGCATGCCATTCACCGGATTTAAAGTTATTTAGGGTGTATGAAAAGGCATTTGAATTCAGGTCTATTAACAGGGTCAAGTCCCCTTCTGGAGCGGTACTTACGTATCTGCTAAACTGAGCCGAAATCTTTATTCCGGTCTGAGTATCGTTGTCGTATCCGCTTAGGAACTGAACTGCATCGCTGCTCGTGCTCACGTTAAAAAGGGAAGTGAACGTTAAATTCTTTACGTCAGTAGTATTAAAAACCGGTTCAGCCTTGTATACTATTGCAGATTCCCGAGTTTTAAACTTAACTACCGTATTTCCGTTCGAGTCAATTGACGTCATAATAGATCTCTGTTTATTAAACGAAAGATTTGTATATGCCTCAATTCTAACGTATCTGCCAGAGTCTGAGTCACCTACGTGATTTGGAATGGTGTCGAATGGAGCTCTAACCCGGACAAATCTAGACTCTGATCCCTTGACGTTTTTATCAGTCGTCATTAAAGCATTGTTCACCCACGAGGTAAATGGTCCAGATCCTTGATAAGCCAGAACTGTATTATACGAGGACTGATCGCCAGGATTAATGCTCGGTATGTTTTCAACATTTACAGTAGATGCAGTCGGTACTGCATCTCCAGTTACTATGTATTGACGCTCAACAGTCGGTATTGAACCTAAATCATAGTAATTTTCAATTAGATTAGCATGATTAAATTTATAGTTCAGTGGCCGGGTAATCAGATCCGGATGAATTGCACCTCTAGATGAATCAAATCTTCTACTTATTGTACTGTATTGATCCGGCATGGTTCCGTCCTTAATGTCACGTTCAACCTCAGATCCAAACAGCTCCTCAGCACTCTGGATTACATTATCCAAAAACTGTCTGGAGTCGTCTGTTAACAGGGTATCGATATTTGGATTGTACTTTTTAAGACTTACTTTCCAGAATACCGGCTCCATCATGAATCCTCGATTGATATAACTTCCCTGTACCTCGTACATTCGATTTACCAAAGGAAAATAGAGAAAATCTCGATGCCTAGGATGTGAATGCTTGCCGAAGATGGATTGAAAATACCTGTGATCAATGTGGATCTCAAATGGCAATTGAAAGTCTAATTCAAATTCAGAAAATTTAGGATTGTTTTCCGGAAATTTATTTTCAGGTACCATCACCTTAATGCACTTTCGATCCACGTTTTTAAATAGTGTCCACTCCTTAAATATGTAGTCTCCACTGTCTGATTCAGGCACGGTTCTAAAATAGACCACTTCGTGTCCGTATACCTTATTGGTATAGAAGGACATCTCCTTGAATATATTAATAGCCCCGTCCACCTGATAAGGTCTAAATCCCGGATCAGTCGTAGTAATAATTGAAGTATACTTCTCGTCTGATACTAGGGTTCTAGGGGAATAGGTATTAGGCAGGGTACAAGTGGTACCCTTTGCAAATCTAAGCTTAATCTCATTTATTTGAATAGTGGAAGCCAGCTCGTCAGTTGTGCCGTCATCGTATTCGTACTTGACTTCAAAATAGAAGTCAGAAGATTCTTCCAGGATGATATCATCAGCTTCTCCTAGGTTACCAGGTTCCACCTCGTACCATAGGGACCAATCTAGTGAATTTCTAGAGTATCTAAAATATCTTTTTAAGTTTCCCAGGTCGAGTGCACCAGGTGGATCCAGAATCACATCCTCGACAAAGTCTGTAAACCCTGTTATTCCACATACCGGATCGGCAGTAGAGAATATTCTATAATTCTTACTGAATGTTATTGAATTTTTCTCAGGATTTATTAGCAATTTAAGCGTTATATTAGCCATTAAGTGTAGGAATCAGCTTTTTATTATTTATTTAACTAAAATTGGTAAACTGAACTCTTTTTTTGCAGTAGAATAAATAATAGTATACATGAGTAGAAAAAAGCCTATACTAGATCCACTATGGATCACTCAAGGATCTGGAAGCCTCGATGCCGAGCTCTTAAAGTATGTTCTGCTTGCAGCTAACAAGAAATTTAGGGATAAATTAGATGGAGGAGATATTTCAGATTTTAATGAGATTGTCTTTCATACCCTGAATCTGAATAATCTGGCGGTTGAAGGCACAGTCTTTAACTTTAATCTGAAACCGGTATGGGACAATCCTAGATTAATAGAGATTCGGGAAAGTCTTAGAAGAATATATCAGATTCCCGAAGAGGTACTTGAAGTATTTAAG
>Ga0099848_1001722_pt1 | contig 10242 bp, 10 predicted proteins | sample CB_VirMetaG_3_FD_78179 | JGI IMG/M metagenome (GOLD analysis project Ga0099848, IMG submission 78179) | Freshwater to marine saline gradient viral communities from Chesapeake Bay - CB_1508_1S Viral MetaG | ecosystem: Environmental > Aquatic > Marine > Coastal | place: USA: Chesapeake Bay... | reverse complement strand
TCCAGAACCACCGCTGTTTAAAGAAATAATCCCTCCTGGGCCTTTATTAGGTTTACCATCTTTCATAGATCCGTGTAAATCTAATTTAATTAATAGTTCTTTTTCTGGTTTAGTAATATAAGCTAATTCTGTATCAGGATGATCTTTTCCTGATTTCCATTTAATAGGAACAGTTACCATTTTTTGTTTTCCTAAAAAATTGTAAACACCTGCTTGTTTAATTGCTTTAATACCTTTCATAAATTTAATTAAAATTGTTAGAAAGCACTGCTAAAAGAATTGCAAACATTCCACCAATAATCCACTTCTCTATTCTGCAGATTCGTTGTTCAAGTGCTTCTATTTTTTTAAATGTTTGTTTTTGCATAATTCTACAAAGTTTTTCATGTGAGTCTATTCGTTGTAATGCTGATTTATCTTTACGCATTTACAGCTCCTCTTTCCGCAATTAATTTTCCTAGTGGATCATTTGGAAACACAGCTTCATAACCACCTGGAGTTGATGCAAGATCAGATTGCGGAGCTTGCGCTGGAGCCATAGTAGGTTGTTGTACTTGTCCTTGTGCTTGTTGTGCTACAGGTGCTTGTGATGATTGTGCCATCATCATACCTGCTTGTGTATTTAATTCTTTTGCTTTTGCAGCACCTCTAATAAAATTATTTCCTGATGCTAAATCAGTAGGAGAAGTATATTTTATTGCTTCTGCTTCAGGATACATTCTATCTCTTTCTTTCTTATTCAATCCGTTTATACTAAAGTAGGCAATTGGTTGTTGAGTTGGTTTTTGCAATAAGTAATCTCTTATTTCATTAATATTAATTAAATCTGGATCTACTTTAGGTGCATCTTTATCTTCTGCTAAAGCTGCATTGTATGCTTGAGCCACCATTCTTCTTGTAGATAATCCAATTTTTTTACCATTTTTTTCTAAATTAAAGGCAACATCTAAAGCACCTGCCATACCTTTAACATTTTTAGGATCTGTTAATACAGATCCTGCCATTCGAGCTGCTAAAATTAAACCTAATGATGTAATAGGTCCTGCTGTACTAAATATTAATACACCTCCAGCCAATGATTTAACTCCGCCAAGCATTGCTCTTCTTTGAATGAATGAAGATGTATCTCCAATTGTATAGGATTGATTTGCTTCCATTACTTTTAGAATTTTTTCTAAACCTTTAAATGCTTCTTCTCCTTGTTTACCGCCACCATAAATTTCAATTAGTCGTTCTCTAGCAGCTCTATATTCGGAAGGTCCCACATTAGTTCCTGTTAAACCTAAATTTTGTCTAAATTTATTAACATCAAAATCTGCAACGCTATCTGCTTGATACTTCATATCTACAAATTTAGTTTCTCCTAATCCAGATTTAATTAATCTTTCAGGATCTACAAATTGTTCTTTTCGTAAGGATCGTGCAACTGTTCTATTTGCTTCATCAACAGTATCTTTAATAACTCCTCTTGCTTGTGCTTGTTCCATTAAATCAAATAAAGGATCTGCACCTACAGTTGGTTTTTTAGCATACGCATGTTGAAAAGCATCAAAGACATATAATGATTTAAATCTGTCAAATATATCTTTACCAACACCACCTTTTTCATAACCCAACATATATTTAAGTTGTTGAATAGACTTAGGACTTCCTGAAGTCATTATTTGTTTAATAGATTTACTCCATAGTTCATCAGGCATAATTAAGTTATCACCTACTACTCCTAATAAACCTACGTTCTCAAAAACATTTTTATCTACTTTTTCTAAACTTCTTTGAATAGGTCCTTTTTGAAAAGGTCTAATAACATCTGTAAAAAAGGTATTAGCTGACAATAAACTTTTCTGTAGACTTTGTAAGTCTTGAACACTTTTTTGTAGATATTGATCCGCTACTTCTTTACCTTGAGTTTGTACTAAGTTGTCATAATTATCTTTAAATGGTTTAGAAGTTAATAATGATTGAATACTTTCTGGATTTGCAATTCCATTAAAATCTTTTTCAATAGCAAAACGTAATTCTCTTACTAATCCTCTTGGATCATAAATTCTAGTTTGATTGTAAGCTCCTGTTAACATTTTTTGTAAACCTACAAATTCTTTTGCGGTTAAGCCTGATTCATAACCGTCTGTATAACTTTTTAAACTTGAAACAAATTTAACTAAAGGATCATCAAATTCAGTTAATTGAGCTACTGTTTTATTAAATTCAAAATTCATTTGTGGATACATAGAATTTAATTCATTAACAATTTTTTCAGTTGTTTTTTTAATATTAGTAATAGGGATTACCTTTTGACCAGCACCTATTGCATCTGCTTCTTTCATAACATAATCATATTTAACTCCAATCATGTCATGATATTGTTTAAAGTTATTTTTAATTTGTTTTAAAGCTCCATATCCTAATAATTCAGCATGAGCCAATGGAGCTCCTGCTTCTAAGTGATCTAACATTGCAGTAAATGTTTCACGTTCAATCTGTCTTTGAAAAGCTTGTCCTGGACCAGCAACTAACGGAAAAATACCAATAGTTTTTAAAATGTTTTTAGCTCCTCTAGCTAAAAATCCTTGTTCTGCATTAATTAAAGCCATGTAATTAGTAGGAACACCAGTTTCTCTTGAGTATCTAGCTACTAATTCTGCATCTTTTCCTGATAAACCTAATGCACTTTTAACACCTCCCGCAGCTAAACCAAATAAAGGACCTAAAGCAAATGCTCCAGCGTTCCATAATGCAGCGTTTTTCATTGCTTGAGTAGCATGAACAACAGATCTTTCTACTGGTGGCAACTTTCTAATCTCATCATCAGTTACATTAGCTAAATCTTGTTCTACTGCAGCACCAAAATCTGTTGCAAAATTAGCTGCATCAAAAGCTAAAGAACCTGCTCCTGCACCTGCTACAGAACCTGCAATGGATTTAAATTCTGTTTGTACTAATTGTGAACCCCCTGTTTTACTTAAAGTTCTAAACCCATCTGCCATTTTTCCTACAACACTAGCAGTTCCTCTCAATAATTTAAAACCTTTAATAACGGGTAAGTTTTGTAACATTTTAGAATATTTATCAAATTGATAACCTTTAATTCTTAAAGCTTGTAAGCCTTGCTCATTCATACCCATTTGAGCTTGACCAAAACCTTTAATCATTTCTTCTGCTACTGCTTTATTATTTTTAATCCAAGGAATTAATCCTCCAGCTACTTCTCCAACCAATTCTGTACCTGCTCTACCAATACCTGTTGCAGCTTCAAAAGGTTGTAGTTGTTTTGTTTTTTGTTCTGCTAACTTATCAGCAACTGTTTCAATTTCTGTGTCTAATTGATCAATTGATTCATAACCTGTTAATTGGCCTGCTTTAAATAATTCATCAACTGCATATCGTTGTTCTCTATTTAGATTACGAGTATCTAAAGTTTTATTGTCAATTGCAGATTGTAATTCTTCAAGTGTAGCCATTACTGTAATTTAATACTTCCTATAATCGGATTTAAATTTTGTTTTACTTGTTCTCTCATTAATTTATCTTGACGCTTTTTATTATACTGTTGAATGTATGGCATATAACTATATGTATCCATTATATACACATTACTTTCTCCTGAAGCTTGTGCTCTTCTTACTTGTGTTACAAATCTTTCGTCTGCATCTTTTGCTAATTGGAAGAATTGTTCTTTAACTTTTTTAGGTGAAGTAATAAAGCCGAATATATTAGTAACTTTAGCAGCGTCTTCTAAGTTTTTCTCAGTTAATCGATCTGTATCTTTTAGAGCATTTGCATATGCATATTTTAAATTAGTTTCAATTCTAGCTGCTCTTGTTAATTTTTCTAACTCAGCATCTGTCGGTCTTCCAAAAATAGGTATAGCTTTTTTAACTTTGTTTTTAATTTCAGCTTCATATTTTTCAATAGCGTCTTTATCACCTTTTAAAATTCTATCTTTAATAGCATCGGTTGAATTATCATATCTTCCAGCACCTAATTCTGAAGTAATTAAAGCTTCCATACCACCAAGAACATCTTCTTTAATTAATTTAATTTTACCTGGAGTACCTAATAAATTGCTTGGCATTTTATAAATTAAAGAAGCCATTTTATAAGTTGTTCCTAGTCCTTCCATTTGAGCTCTTCGTTCATCTAAAATTTTAGGATTTTTATCTATTTGTAAATCTGCTGGATTATAATCTACTTGTTGATACATAAATTTACCATCTGTTGTTGGTACTCTTTCTGCATCATAACCAGCCAAAGCCCCTTCTTTAAATCTAGCTCGTTCAACAACTCTTTGACCACCTAATGCGTTAGGGTCTTTTACTAGATAATGATATCTATCATTAGTAACTGCAAAAGCATTAGTTGTATCTTTTTTAGCTTTCAAATAAGCTGTAGCTAAATCTTTTCTGTTTTCATTTTCTTTTTGATTTAAAGCAATGGCTGTATCAATAACAGGTCCTGTAGCTTGTCCCACTACATCCATAAAACCTCTTACACCTGATTGTCCTGTCTTGCCTGACAATAATCCAGATGCAAACTTAAGCATTAATAGATCACCTGTATTATCTTGTTCTCCTGTTAATTCTTTTATTTGAGAATAGAATTTTGCAAATTCTTGTGCATCTTTACTTTTACCAGATGCTAATTTTGTAGCTAATTGTTTACCTTGTTTTGCTTGATTATCTTTATTCGTAGCTAAGGTAATGGCATCCTCATCGTGAGACGGGTTGCTAGGATCGTTTCGACCAATAGCTGATTTAGTACTCAGTTCTGATTTAACTCCACCTTCTAAATAATCAGTAAAATCTTCTTTAGGTAGTTGAGATTGAATTAATCTTTTTTTAGCCTCTGCTCTTTGAGTAGGTGTTAATTGTGTTTTATTAGCGGATTCCCATTTTTTAATTTCTATATCAGCCGCATCACTTAATTTAACATTACCTGAATCAGTTAAACCTTCAGCACCTGCATCTTCGTCAGCTAAATAAGCACCAGCTAAAGTTAATCCTAATGATTTACCTGGTTGATATAATTTACCTTTTTGAAATTCTTTAGCAGCTACAGATTGTTGTCTTCCTTTAGCTAATAGTTCACTACCTTTAGCAGTCTCTCCTTTTCTTAAAGCTTCAATTCCTCTAGCTTGTTTACCGTAGCCCACTAATCTTCCTGCAGGACCAATACCAGAAACACCTAAACCAACTTCTCCTACCCCTTGAACAATTTGACCATAATCACCTTCTCTTACTCCTTCAATAATATCTCCAGCTCCTTCAAGTCCAAATAAACCTGCTGTTCCATATTCTAAACCAGCCGTAGTTCTAGGATATTTTCTAGCTATTTGTTGTGCTCTTGATAATCCTCTAGCTTTTTGTGCAGCAGAGAAAGCTTTATATCCTGAAGCTATTGCTCCAGGTACTCTAGATACAAATTGTAATTTTTTAAATGGATTAACTACATTCAAAGCGTTATATAAGCCACTTCTATTTGGATCATATAAGGTCTGCAATAAAGGCGATGTTTGAAAAGCTTGTTTAATTCCAGTCAAAGTAAAAGGTGATTGAGGTGGACCAGACATACCACCTACTTGTCTTTTAATCACTTCTCCTTTTAGGATTTGTGCTTTGTGTCTAAATAGTTTTCGGTTTAAAATCTCATCCATTATTTTCTCTGCGCTAAGTTGTAAGCTGCGTATGCACCGATACCAGCCCCAGCTGCTTGTGCGAGAGGATTAGATCCAGGAGCCGTGGTTGCTGTGACAGCACTTTGAGTTGTAGGTAAATTAGTCATAATACCTTTTAAGAATTCTGTTCTTTGATAAGGTTCATAAGCTTGTGCTAATTGAGTTTGTCTTTGAGCATCTAAAGCCTGTTGTGCTAATTGTTGTTGAATTCCTCCAGCTTGCAACATACTAGAAATATCTGCTTGTTGCATTGCTTGTTGTTGTGCACCTAAACCAGCTAGGGCTTGTCCTGCTTGTAATCCAGTCTGTGCTTGAAGACCTTGTTGTTGTTGAGCAGCACCTAATGCGGTTTGAAATCCTGCAGCTTGTGCTTGACCAATATTAGCTAATCTAGCTCTTTCTATTTCAGCTCTTTGTACACCTTCTCTACCCCCACCAAATGCTCCTGCTTGAACAGCTTGTCCAGCTAATTGATTTTGAGCTATTTGTGCTTGTCTACTAATTTCATCAGTCACATAAGATTGATATGGATTAAAAAATTGAGAAATATTTGGACCTGTAAAAGCAGAACCTAATCCAGCTTGCACTGCACTTATACCTCCTGCAACTTGAGGAGCTCCTACCCCTGTTGTTCCAGCAGCTTGAAATCCAGCTTGTTGTAATGCACTAGGTGCAGCTACTTGATAAGTAGGAACAGAAATTGGAGTTTGAGCAAGTTTAGCAGCTTCATCATATAAAGCCAGCTTCCTACTTTCTACTTCTGGTGCTTCCCTAGCTATCGTTACTTGAGTACCTGAAGAAGAGCCGCCGCCTCCTCCGCCGCCTCCGCCGCCAAATATACCCATTAGTTTAACTCCTTTTCAAATTCAATGTGTTTCATTTTATAACCGTATTTAGGCATTACTTTTTTATACCCTGGTCTCATTAATGCTTTAATTCTTTTACAACCATTAAGTTTAGCAAATGTTTCTAATGTATTAATTAATTTTTCTTCCCATAAATCCATTCTTTTTCCTGTACAAATTAAACCTTGTAGTTCAGCATAATTAGGATTATGAAAAATTCTAGTTGTCGCTAAACCAAATATCTTATTTTCAATTCCATCATCAGATCCAAATATTAAAAATAATTGATTTTCTCCTGTTAATAATAAATCTTTAATATGTTTTGGTTCTGCATAATTACCGCTGTATTTAATTGCTTCTGCAATCATAAATGTGCATAACGGCCATACGCCTTCTATTTGAGAAGGAGAAATAGGTAATACTTCAATCTCTTTTTTAATTATCTTTTCTGCTTGCATTTAATAAATCGTACACTCTTTTAAATTTTGCTTGTTGATCATAAAAGAATGCCGCTCCTTTTTTTCTCATATCTTTCATATTAGAAGGAGAAGCTCCTTCCATAATACCAGCACCTAAAATAGCATCTGCTCTTGATACAAATTCACCATCTGCTAATTGTGCTAAAATGGTATCTTCGTCTTTATTACCATTTCCTGATCCATCTTCTACATAACCCTCTGCTCTTATATAATTATGTACATCATTTTCATCATGATCAGTTTTAGATGGTAAATAATTAATTCCTCCTGTAGCGTATCTTGGTAAAGCATTAACAATACCACCTTGATTAAATGCATACATACCACTTCTAGTATAATCGTAAGGACTACCAGATATTGTGTTTGTATAAGTTGCTCTTGATCCTAAATTACTTACCTGTTCTTTTGCTTTTGCTCTTTGTCTTGCATAATCTTCTTCTGTATAGCCTGGTGGTATTTCAGGTTTTTCTTCTTTACTTAATAAACTTGTTCCAGCTAAACCAAGTCCTAATTTTGCTCCTGTGCTTAATCCCATAAATCCAGATCCTGGAGTTTCAAGAACTCCTGTCACTGGGTTTCTAACTTCGGATGTTCCTACTAAGCTTTTAATTCCGCTTGTCATAGTTTGTGGAAGTGTTGCGACTTGTTGTGTAATAGGAGGAACTGGTCCCATTGCTCCTGGAGCAGGTCCTCCAATAAAGTTTCCTGAAAATCCTGGAATAGAAGTTGAACCAAATGCTTGTACACCTGGAACTCCAGCCATTCCACCAAGTTGTCCAATACCAAACATGGTAGCAGCATCTTTAAGAGCTGTTCTAGTTGATTTTCCTCTAAGTTTTTGTACGCCGAACGTAGCTAATGCAATTGTAAATGGATCCATATTTAAATATTATACCAGTTAATTATGGATATTTTAACCTTTATAGGTAAGATAATCAATATCAGCTTACTTTAATAAGTTCGTCTCTAAGAGTGCCTGTATAATGTCTTTCGCCAATATGGCTTATGGATTCATCAGCTAAAGCGTATATTTTACCACCTATAGAAGTCCATAATTTGCAAAAATAAAAGTCTTCCCCCATATAAGTTTTATTTTTAGGACTCCAATAAGTGTCAAAAAAGTTATAGTAATTTTTTCTAGGTTCCATTTTACCATTCACTAAAGTAGATTGATTAATGGTTAATTCTGAATAATTTTCAATTAACTTATCAAAAGCAGATCGTTTAATCATCATCATTCCAGTAGGTCCTTTTTCCACTTCTATAAAGCCATTTTTTATATTTATGTCTTCTGGATTAGAAAAAGAAACAGGAAATATTTGACCTAAAGTATTTGTATTTGCATCTGGTCTTTTTGTAAAATCTTCTCTAAACTTTTCTTCAGAAATTGTTTTCATTGGGTAAGCAATTAAACTAACTTCATGTTCTGATTTAAGTAATCTAAATACAGATCTAGTAGTAAATTCTATATCAGAATCTATAAACAACATATGATCTGCATCTGAATTTAAAAATGCAGACACACATAAATTTCTACCTTGAGTAACTAAACTACTTTTCATTAATTGAAATGTTATTTTAGTTTTGTTTAGTACACATTCTTTTTGTAAATCTAAACAAGCTCTCATAAAATGAATAGATACATCTGAATGAACAGGAGTACATATCATTAAACTATTTTTGGTTACGTTTGACATGTATCACTCCTTTTAAAAAATTAGTCCAAAAATTTCCTATAATATTCCAATCATAAAATCTTTTATAATAATCTTGTTGGAATTTTAAACCGTGTGAAATATCTTCTTTTAATATTTCTTTTGATTGTAAAATAGCTTCTGCTAATTGTATGGTTAAATTCTTTTTATTAGAAGTATAAGGAATATAGACAGGAAATTCAGCACAAGTTTCTGGTATAGCACCGAGATCCGTGGTTATTAACATTTGACCCGCGGCTAACGATTCCATGGCAGATATACAAAAAGTTTCTTCCCAAATGCTTGGAAAACAATTAATGTCATACTCATGAAGTTTTGTTAATAATTTATCGTGTTTACAATAACCCATATAATTTACATTAGGTAAAGATTTGGCTTTTTCATATAACTTTTGATAGCCTTTATCATTTTGATCATGAAAAGATTGTCCATAAATAATAGTACTTGAGTATACGTCTAACGTAATATCAGGATCTTTAATTCCTTCCATAGCTGCTAAAGCAATTTCTAAACCTCTCCAAGGAGTTGAGATGTAACACATTTTTATTTTAGGTTTAGGTGTAAAATCAGTTTTTAATACTAATTCATCATAATCAATAGCATTTTTAATTACAGTACATTTATCTTCAGGCACTTGAAAATAATATCTATACTTTTCATAAGTCCAATGACTATTAAATACATACCAATCATATTTAGAATGATTAGATTTATCTTTAAACCATGGAGCTAGATTAGGTTGATCATAAGAATTTTTTATCCAAAGTATATTTGGTTTGATAGGATCTAATGGTTCTTTTTCAGGAACAGAGGTTGTTATTTGAACACTATCTAATAATCCGTAATCTACGTATTTTTTTAAATAATCAAATTGAATTTCTGTTCCGCCGTATGGTTGCATTAGCTGCTTTTACCAAAAACCTGTAAAGATGCAACTGTTATTTTTTGATTAATTTGTAGATCATCCACAGTAGTGTCAGTGTTGGGATTAGCAACATCAGAATCAAAATCAGTTTTGGTAGCATATATTTGTCCTGTTCTTTTATTCTTTATTTCTTCTTCTGTTTTTGCAGGAAATACAGGAACTTCTTCTCCGTTAATGTTTATTGTTTTCATAATATATTATTTAAATGATTTACACATATTTGTCTATATGTGATTAAGTAACTGGTTTTCTTTTTTCTTCCATGCAATTAAAATAAAGTTGAGTAATTTGTATACTATTATATATCGCAACAGTCTTCATATCATCTACTTTATTTTGTGCATCTTTCATACATTCCTCTTTAGAACTGTAATATACTTGAGGGTTTGGAGTCATAGGAATACAACCCTCTTGTCCAAAAGGATCAAGATGACACAACATTACTATAATAATAAATGTTTTCATTAAGGATGACCTTGTCCTCTTTCACTTTTTTTTCTACCTTTATGTTGTTTACTATGCCTTCCAGGTCTTTTTATTCTATTACGTTTAATAATTTCACTTACACCTAGTTTAGATTTTTTAGCCATTTTGATCTGACCTA
>Ga0099848_1001721_pt1 | contig 10244 bp, 5 predicted proteins | sample CB_VirMetaG_3_FD_78179 | JGI IMG/M metagenome (GOLD analysis project Ga0099848, IMG submission 78179) | Freshwater to marine saline gradient viral communities from Chesapeake Bay - CB_1508_1S Viral MetaG | ecosystem: Environmental > Aquatic > Marine > Coastal | place: USA: Chesapeake Bay... | reverse complement strand
GTCTTCTCCATAATTCAATATCCGCTTCAGCGGCAGTTAATCCTCTACTATAACCAGCAAAACTTTTGTCACCAACATTTAAATAATTTTTTATTAAGTCATTTTCAATTACTGAACTGGTTATTTCCCACCCTAAAACCCTAGCTAAATATTTTACTAATTGGTCTGGCGTATTTTCTTTTTTGTTGTATGTTACAACATTAGCAAAAGAAATACCATCAATGTATTTTTTAATTTCATCAAACTCCCTACCATAAATTTTAAGGGTTCTATTCATTTTTTGACCAGCGGTTTCTTCTTCACCGCCATCACACTTAGGTACTGTGTCAAAATTGGATATTGATTCTGAAGTTAAAAATCTAGCGATTAAGTCAGTTTCAATTCCATCTTTATTTTGAGTGATTTCTAATAAAGATGTTACAAAATTAGTGTATTCCGCTGTATCATAGTCAATATTATAACCATCACTTACTGGCCAGGTCAAAGTTTCCTCACCTAGAGTAATTGTACCATCATCTTCTTCTTTTTTAAATTTATAAGTTGATGTATATTTTGGTAATGTAAGCCTATTTAATAAAGTGCTCTCATATTCATCCAATGAATTGAAGAAAGTCTCTACAATGGTTTTATTTGGCTTTATATGGTATACTGGTTTTGAGTTTACATCACCATTAAATCCAAATGGGTCCCCTTCAACTTCAAAAGTAATAAAGTCATTAGTTAAACTATCAGCACCAATAAAGTTTAAAACTTTATATTCATTGTCATTTACTGAGATTGAATAATCAGAATAACTAATTGATAAATTTCTAAGTTTATTGTCTTCGTTAAAGGTGTTTATGATTGTCCCATTTTTTAAAATATTAATATCAAACTTATTATTAATAAAATTTGTATCAACTTCAAAAGTAGCTTTATTGGTTACCGAATCATAAACGTAATTAGATACAGTATCACCAACTACAGTCTTGAAACCATCATTTCTTAATGGGTTTAAATATAATGATGCTGGCCATTTAGTTATGATATTTTCTAAACTAACCCTAACAAATTCAGTAGCTGAACCAAAATAAGCAAAATTAGATAAATCTGTATTATCTAAATTAAGTGTTACATTAACATTATTGTTTAATAATAAGTTAGTTTGATTTGGAGTTAAATTATAATCTTCTAAAGTATAAAAATTACTAAATTTTTTTGTACTGAAAATCCTAGTATCTCTACCTGCGTAGTTAGTAGTGGTAACAAAATTACCGAATGTAAAGACAGAGCTTCCCCCTTCAGAGTTTTCTGTCAATTGATTTCCAACTAAATCATCACTAAAGTTTCTATATTCGATACCGTCATTATAGAAAACTCTTTGTGCATATCCAACTACTTTTACTTTATTATTTTCACTCATTTAATTAGGTGTTTGATACTTCGTCAAATTCTTTTCCAAAATCAATATTATTAAGTCTATTTTCTTTAATTTCAAACAATGGTTTACCTGTAAATCTATCTTTAATTTCATACAAGTTGTATTGTTTGTAAATTTCATCACTAAAGTTGTAAAGAGTGTAAATACCATCCTCAAGACTTTTACTCTGGTTACCAAATAATCCAATTGCAAGACTTTCGATATCGTAATCAACTATTTCAATTTCCATCATAAATGGTGAAAAGAATGTGTTAGTTATAATTATATCTTGATTTGGTGCGCCAATAAATGGTAATGTATTTGGATTAACATTATTTGGTGCTGAAGGTGATAGGGTACAAAAAATAAGTGTCGAGTTGTCATTAAATCTATATCTAATCGCCTTTTGATTTACATTAGTAAGATTTTGGTTAACAGGTTCCGCTCTATTATTAGAAGTAATAATCCTAAAGAAATTATTTATTTTTTTATCTGCCACTGTTGTATCAGTGTTAATATATTCAACCCTATAACCAACTAAGTTGTTATTCTCAAATGAAGTTAACACATTTGAAAGGTTTGGGTCAGAAGTGTCTAATACTATACCTTTAATGTCAGGAAAAGCTGATAGCACACCACAATCAACAATCTTGGTTCTAATTTCTCTGGGTTTAAATGTAATTGTGTAAATACCTTTATTACCAAAATCACTAACTGGCAACTTTAATGAATAAAGTCCACCGAAAATTTCAAAACCACTAGCGTTATTTGGGTTATTTATTGGTGTTAGATTAGACGAATCTAATTTAAAAACACTTGTATTTCCAGATTCTCTATCTCTAGAATAAAACACAGTCATTTCTACGTCCGTAGGGGACATATCCGCTGGTCTTATTGTACCGTAAACTCCTGAACTCATATTATTTTATTTAATTCTTTATTATAAATATCCTTATCTTTGTATTTTATAGAAACCATTTCCATAATTTATTAAATCTGACATATTCTTTATCTCGCCAAGTTGCATATGATTCTGAATAACAGTAGCTCTACCCCTATCAATGAATAAATCATTAAAAACTGTTGGTGATGATGTTATACCAAATAAGTACTCTTCTTTTGTTGTTGCAGATAGGTGAACATTTGTTTCGTTAAACCCTTCTGAATTATAATACATCTCAGTATATGGTATTTGGTATGTTCCAAATATTGTCCCAGTGATAGTTCTGGTTGTGGCCGTTGTTGTTGAGAAGTATATACCCCTTTCTACGTTAGTTTCAGTTTTTATTGGTGGGGCAGTATCACCATTAATCATGTATGTGATTGGACTTAAATTATTGTTAGTAATAACTCTAGTTCCACTATCATAGAAAATACCTTTATAATCTTTGGTATTATCAAATTTTACTATATCAAAACCTGGTTTAAATTTAGCATTTTTATCATAAGAAGAAACTTCATCCAATCTATCTTCAGTTAAACCAGTTACTGGAGTTTTATCAGTATAATATCTATCAAGACTCTTATTTGGGTATCTAGTGCTAGGGTAAGTTCCAGTTTCTATTACATTAGTTGTTGTACCGTTCATGTATTCAAATGTGTAACCAGAGAAACCTAGTTTAATGTCAAGTTTAGTATAATCAGCCGTTTGACCTGGAACTTTAGCTATAAATGGTAATTCAGTACTAATACCCATATCATCAATGTCCTGAGTAAAGAACACATTAATATTAAAAGTGGTAGCAGTTAATTGTCCCCAATTACTTTTTTTTCTACTAATATAATCATCTAATGATATTTTCCTTTTAATAATTTCCATTATATTGTGTTTATTTCATTTAAATTAACCACATATCGTTTAGTTGATGGAACGTAAACCACATTACCATCAGAGTAATCTGTATCTATTTCATAGTAATACCCACTAGCCTCTCTTTTTAATATGTATCTTGTATATAAATTATTTTTTTTACTTGGGGTAGATATAAATTTATCTTTAGTTGTTTCAATAAGTTCATCAATACTTAAATTAGGATTACTACTAGCCATAAGACCAATTGATTTACCAGTTTTAGCATTATTGAACGTTGCTCTCATGTATAAATATTTCGGTAATACTTGTGGTGATAATAATATGTCTGGTATTATTTCATCCTTAAAATGATATAAAGAAAATCCTTCACCATTTAAATTACTATTAATTAAAGGGTTACCTAGAACAAAACTTAAAGAATAATTACTAGCTGAGGGTATTTTACCCTTAGTTGGGCTCAAATAAACATCACCATAACTAAATTTAGGATATAAGGTTATGAATGATATTAAGTTTTGGTCTGTGGCTATATCACTATCATAAAAATCTAATCTAAGAAAACTTTTGGTAAACGAATTCTTTTTAAATCTTAAATCATCATCTATAAAACCTATATCTGACCAATTAACTGATGTATTATAAGTGCCACTACTGGTTAATAAATTAATTTTGTAAGTAATTAATTCTACTAAATCATTATTTACTTTAGGTAATAATTTAACCTTTTCATAATCATATATGATGTTAACGGCCTTATCAACCTCAATATCAATAAAATCCTTATTTATAGTTTCCCATTGACCTAACATACCGATGTTATCACCTATTGGAATGTTAATATTCCAACTGGTATCACCACTTAAATTATTATTTAATCTGTACTTATTAACAAACATCTTCGCTAGATTTTACTTCAAAATTATCTGTAAGTGCGTCACCTCTTGGGTCTGCAGGGTCAAAACTATTACCACTACTAGGATTACCTTGGTAATATAAATTATACTTACCAAATGGGTCTTGCCTCATTGTCATAAAACAAATGTTTTGATGTATATAATGCGCTCCATTAGTAAATGGATAATCTAGTAAATCATCTACACCATCATAAACACCTATATCTAAAAAATCTCTCCATAAAAATCTACCATCACCCAAATTTTCAGCGTAATCTGGTATCCCATCAGTTGATGAGTCACCCTGTTCTATATATGATGAGAATTCCCTTACTTTATATAGGTGGTGTGGTTTGTATAAATAACCCTCCCTTCTAGGTCCGTTAGCCTTAGCACCACTAGTGGTAGAATTTTCCCTACCAGTAGTGTTAAATCTATGTAAGACATCAGCTAGTTTAGTTTCAATAACTGAATATTTGTTGTATTCAACTACATCACCATAAAACCAATTTTTATTTGAATAAGTGCCATATATATCATTCTCTAATGGTATGTGGCTGTCGAAATTAGATGATGACCCAGCTGGACCGTCATGTATTTGTCTAGAATTAGATAAATTTAATTGGTTTGCATTATCACCAATATTACCAGATAAATCTTCTAAATCTAAACCTGACTTTATAGGACCAAATACACCACTGTCTGTTTTGATAAATGTAATATATAACTCACTTATAGGTCTACCTAAATTATCAGTCAATCCTTCTAAGTCTATATCTTGGTTTATAACAAATTGGTAATTTTGGTCATTAAATATCGATTTACTAAACGCTAAAGGATACATTTCGTAATCACCATCCAATATTAGTTTTTTAAATTTTCGTATATAATAAACCGATTCTTGACCAGACACTATTTTCCTCATTCTACCAGTACCAAATAAATTACCTGTTTGGACAGTTGCTGGGTCTATATCAATAGCAAAATAATTTTCTTTATATGTTCCATCATCTAAGCCCAATCTTTTTACTGTAAATATTCTGTTATATGGTGTGTTAGGCATTTTAAAGAGTCTAACCTTATCACCAGTTTCTAATCCATGTTGTGTTGCCGAAGCTAAAGCTACCATAGGCTTGCCCCCAACAATAACTGGTTCGGCACCGTTTATTAATAAACCATTATCGATACCATCACTTACTATAGTATGCCCACTATAATTATCAAATGGATAAGTTACAGTAAGTTCCCAATTCTTAGCAATATAAGAATTTAAATCAAATCTATTTCTACTCGGTTCAATATCGTAGAACTCACATAATTTACCAGAATTTATACCTTTTGTAATATCTGGTTCAAAATAACCAAACCAGCCATTAACTTCTTTTAAGTGTTTATTATATGACTCCACATAATTCAACTCTTCTTTACCAAAATCAATAGAACCTCTTATGTCTTCTTTAAAAATTTTTTCATCGAATATAGTTAAACCATTACCAGGATTACTTACCGATGTGTTACCTCTAGGGTTCATTAACACATTACTAAAAATAGGCGTAACAGTTCCTTGTAATCTATATATAAATGATGAGTTTCTTTCTTTATTGAATTCAGCACCAACATCAACAACATGGTTTATTTCTCCAACTGGTAATAACCTTTTTTCGCCATTAAAACCAAGTTGTACTGATGCATCTTCATTTACATCAGCCTTTGAATCATTTTGTTTTAATTTATATTTTAATCTATTACTCATTATTTTATATTACTATAGTACTACTAATTGAACTAGCTGTATTACAACCATTAGCGTCTTTATTTTTATCATAAACAATAACCCTGTAAGTTGTAGGTGTTGTTGTTGGTGTTACATTATATTGATAAATGGTAGACACACCTAAATCAATTGATGAACCATCATTAACCCAACCACTACCAGTATTTTTCTGTTTTTGTATATGATAACTAAATAAATTTGTTTTATTAGTGTCAGAATTAAATATACCACCATTGATTGTTACTGTAATTGTTGGATTTGTTGGATTTATTACATAATTATCCACTAAAGTAACCAATAATGAAGTTGCTGGTTTATAAACATTGATATCCTGATTAATACTACATCCATTTTTATCTGTTATTGTTAATAAATAACTTGAACCGCTATTATTGTTACCATTATCTAAACCTGTGAACAATATATCATCATTAGTGCTGATATTATTAATAGTATTTGTTGTATTATTATCACCACCCACAAGTGTTGCTGTGTATGGTTGAGTACCACCTTGTATGTTATTAACTTTAACACTAGGTGTTGCACAATTACCATTAGTGATATCTATACTACCATATGTTAAAAGTGTTGGTTCATTAATGTTAGCACTTACTGGTGTCGATACCTGACCATTTATATCTGTAACAGTTAATTGGTAAGACCCAGAGGATAAATTATTAATATTTTGTGTGGTACTACCATTTGACCATAAAAATATATATGGACCATTACCACCACTAACATTAGATATTATCTTACCATCGTTATTACCATTACAAGATATATCAGTAGGTGTTAATGTTACTGTTATAGCTTGTGGTTCGTCAATTTGTAATACACTCTGACATTTAGTTTGAGGTGTACCACTATCAGTGACTTCAACATAATAAGCGCCTGGGGTTAAATTGTTAAATAATGTACTACTTACTATAGAATTTCTAATTTCTAATGGAGGTGTTATTGGTGTTCCACCATTTGTGGTTAAGTCAAATCTACTTAATACCACAGTATATGGTCCAACACCATTACTGATATTAACAGTAATTTCACCATTATTTAATCCGTTCTGAGTAATATTAGTACTTTGTGAGTTACAAGATACTGGAGTGGGTCCAGGCACATTAAATATACCTTCAGTTGTATTACCAACTGAATCAACTACAGTAACGGTGTATGTACCACCATATAAATCACTAATATTTTTAACATTGTTAATTATTGGGTATTGTACAAGGCCAATTGTCGGTCCTTCCCAAATGTAAGTGTATGGTCCTACACCACCAACAACCTGAATCTCTATTGCACCCTCAGGTAATGAAGATATACCATCACTTGTGATTTTAGTGGCAATAACAAAGAAATCTTGGTCTATTTCTGGAATACATTCCGTAAAGTATTTTTGTTTCATCTTAGTTAATGCAGTTTTACCCTTATTAAGACCAAAATAAAAATAATATGAATTATCATAAAACCATATATTTTCATTATACCAAGAAGTATTTGAACTTCTAATACCTCCATTAACTCTAAATTCAGTATATGTTGAGTCTAGATAATCTGGATAATTTGACGCAGTAGCACCACCCGAATCCAACAATACACTATTTATGGTTGTGGAACCTGGAGTATTTAAACTGGTAAATATTCCTCGAACAATTGGTGATTCGACATCCTGATTAGTAATTTTATTATCTGGGTTTGACCCATCCCTTAACCTGTCTAGACCCACACCTAATTCACAAAAACGTTTTAAATTATTACACGAGTTAGTATCAGTGTTAAGACCTATACAAGAAATGTTACCAATTAAACCTGGGTCACCACCTAATATTTGGTTTATACCTAATGCATTGGTAGCGCTTCTACTATCAAAACCACTAACTTGTCTAGGTAATATAATATTATCGTTAGCATCGGTATCGTATTCGGCAACTAATGGTGGTATATTAAATGTGGTGTCAGTTAAGTACTGATAAAATTTAGGTTTACCTTCCCAGTCACAATCAAATATAGAACCTAAATTAACTATATCTGTTGCAAATAATTTCTTATCTTTATCTCTAGTTATTGGCGAATAATAAAGTTCATTTTCATATTTTTTAATATATCCACTTCTGATTTTAATTCTTTCATCGGAATTAACACCCTTATCTAATACAGGTATGGCTGGTGCACTAAATTTAGGTTCAGCCTTAGTACATGTATCCACTATGTAGTTATTCTTACATGGGTTATCTGGTCTATTGTTATTGTCATTATCAACCCCACCACCAAAATCTCTACAATCCACCTCGCAAAATCTTTCTCTTCCAGTACCTCTTTTTTTAACTTTGTATTTTAATAAAAATGGGTATAAAGTACCATTAATCCAATCATTGTAAAAATCAAATTTAAATACATCTAAAGATTCAGCTAATGCTAATGATTGACATGAAGTCCATCCAGCGTCACATCCTTCAGGTTTAATTCTTTGTGCTAAATTACATGCAGTTTGTGGATTACCATCATTAACAAAATAAACTGTTTTTTGATACGGGTTACCTTCCGAATCCTCACCACTTTCAGTTGCGGCTGCAGTTTTAGTAAATACACTACTTAAACCTCCAGAAGCTCTACCTCCAGGGGCATATTCATAGCCATTAGGGTCAGCACTACAACTTAACGTAATGTAAGGTATTAAGTCTAATATATCATTACAATCACAACTACTTCCGCTTGGTTTACCTATACAATATTTAGACCTACAACTATTACTGTTAGGTTTAAATTGTAAGGCGCAAATACTTAAACCTACAACATTATGTAATAATGAACATATAGCTTTTAGAATACCATTTAATAACCCTATAATTATATTAATTAATGGTATAATTATAAAATTAATAACACCAACAATCCTAGCTATGATGCTTATTAATATACAAAGTATTGTAAATAATGGATTTAAATCATTATCTAATTTATTGAATGGAATTGGGTTTCTATTTTTTGAATCATCAACATTTTTAAACCCAATAAAATTTCTATTTTCAGCGCCACCTCTAGCTTGTACTCTTGTAATATGGTTTTTAACTGTATAAATTTTATTCCAAGATAAATCTCTAAAATGTTTGTCACTAGTTGTTGTATCAAAACTAAAATCAGTATCAGACCAAGTATCAGGGTTATGAGGCACTAAGTATTTAGCTCTAGTTCTAAACCTACCTTCATCACCATTTGTAGTCATACCAATTCTAAATCTAACCCTAGCTGTTGTTGGTATACCTTTAGTTGGGTCTCCTGATGGTACTAATGTACCGTCTTCAGCTGTGACCATATAGTCTCTATTCATGGGGATTTGGTATGCCCATACACCATCTTCGTCTATTTCAGCATCTTGTAAATCAAATCGTTCAATACCTCCATCAAATGTTTTTCGAATCATTTCTATTCTACCATCCCCAGCAACTAGTTCATCCATTTTACCTAGTTTTTTTCTTGGAACACATGTTCTACTAAGCGCATGTTTATCATTGTCGCTAACAATAGAACCCATGAATATTGCTGAAGGTGTAATATATGTTGCTAAATCAACGTCTGCTCTAGCTATACCAATTCTACATTCTTCAGTATCTCCCCAAAATGGTGGTACCGTAACACTCATTGGTGATACAGTTTTTAATTGAGTTAAATTTGCGCTTTCTTTTCTACCTTTGAATTTTGTTGGTGATTTAAATAATTTATCGTTAGCACCATCCCTTATTACGTCATATGGTCTTTGAGATAAAAATCCTATATCAGATATATCGGCATTAACATGCATAAAGTGAGTACCAACTGGTACACCGAAAAACATAAAATCACCTGACTCATTTGTAGTTGTGGTGAACTTATAATATTTACAATGTAATTGTCCAATTAATGGATTATCTTGAATTTCCCTTTTACTTGGGAATGTTCCGATTGGGGTAAAACAATCGTCTTTACCTCTATTATTTCTTGGTAATAAATTATAACTTATCCCTTCAGAGTCAGTATCAGTAAGTGTTTCAAATGGATATAATCCAGATACTTCAGGGTCTTCTAAATCCACTTCATCCGCTGGTATAAATATTGATACTTTCGCATTTGGCACACCTAAACCATTATTTACAATAACCCTACCAACAACAACACCGTAATCAGAACAAAATCTTCTATATGCTTCATCTTGTGAAATTTTTAGTGAAAGAATCTCAATAAAATCAAACTTTTGATTTATACTGAGATTTACACTACTTTCACCACCACCAGGTGTTGTTTTTATTCTAATATTTTCTGACATTAATTACCTAATTTTTACCCATTTTTATCTAATAAGACTATTTCATCTTCATCTTCAAATTC
>Ga0099848_1001719_pt1 | contig 10248 bp, 9 predicted proteins | sample CB_VirMetaG_3_FD_78179 | JGI IMG/M metagenome (GOLD analysis project Ga0099848, IMG submission 78179) | Freshwater to marine saline gradient viral communities from Chesapeake Bay - CB_1508_1S Viral MetaG | ecosystem: Environmental > Aquatic > Marine > Coastal | place: USA: Chesapeake Bay... | reverse complement strand
GCGGTTCCGGGTTTATCCCAAATGATCTGATTACTATTCCAAAAGTTTCATTAGGTGGAACGGATGGATCCGATAGTATAACATTTAATATTGATTCAATTTATACAACTTCTGGAATTTCTACAATAGGTGATCCGACGCTGAAAATAAAAAATTATGAAAATTATGAAGATGTACATTCGGATGATATAGCTTCTTATATCTTTGCTGCCAAGAATCCAGGTTCATGGGCAAACAATCTAAAAGTTTGTATCATTGACGATAAAGCTGATCAAACTCTTGAGCTTGGATCAACATTTATACAGAATAATAGTATTGAAGTGGGGATGGCGGTATATACAACCTTAACAAATGAGACTGTAGCTGGAATTGGAACTACCAATAAATTTACCGGAATTCTAAAAGGTATTGTTACTGGAGTTCAAGAAGATTCAATTGATGTAAAAATTGTATCAAGAGTTCCTGATGGAACAACAACTAATATTCCAATAACATATAATGAAGGGGAAAGAATTTCTTCATTCAGAAATGCTGACACTATCACTGTTAGAAATTCAGACAATTCAGTAAGTGTTGCTACATCAATAACTACTTCGATAGATTGGTATGATCAACAAATTCTCGAATTGTCAAACTCTGTAATATACTGGAAATCATTAGCTCCAAAACCAACTACAAATGGATATGTTTTAGACAGAAATGGAAGAAATGATGCAATCCATGTCGTTATTATTGATGACACCGGAGAAGTCACTGGAATTCAGGGCAATGTTTTAGAAAGGCACTTAAATCTTTCTAAAGCTTCAGATGCTATATCAGAAGTTAATTCTCCACAAAGAATATGGTGGAAGGAATATCTTGCCAGATACTCAAATTACATCTATGTAGGAGACAATCCATCAGATAATTCAAACAATGAAGAGATTTATCAATCAGGATTCGCAGAAGATGGATTTACTCCATTGGAAGTTGCTGATGGACTTTGGAATGAAGCAGCTCAAGATAAGTCTTTTAGCTTTATTGGAGCTGCTTCATACACTCTTCTCGGCGGAAAAGATTACCAATCAAACGGTGGAGTAAAGGCTGAATTGGGAGAGTTGATTACTGCCTATAGCTTATTCTCAAATAGAGATGAAGTTCAAGTAGACTATCTATTAATGGGTCCTGGTCTTGATAATAAATTTGAATCTCAAGCAAAAGCGAATCATTTGATTTCTATAGCTAATACAAGAAAAGATTGTATCGCTGTTATTTCTCCACATAGACTAGATGTGGTTGGAGAAGCAAATTCAAATACACAGACAGACAATATAATTGAATTTTTTGCTCCACTTTCTTCATCATCTTATGCCATTTTTGATAGTGGTTATAAGTATGTTTATGATAGATTTAATAATAAGTTCCGTTATATTCCATGTAACGGTGATGTTGCTGGTCTGTGCGTAAGAACCTCAATATTCTCATATCCTTGGTTCTCACCAGCAGGACAGCAAAGAGGTATTATTAATGGTGCCATCAAGCTTGCTTACAATCCAAATAAAGCTCAAAGAGATAAATTATATCCATTAAGAGTAAATCCAATTATTACTCAGCCAGGTATTGGTATTCTATTATTTGGAGATAAGACAGCCTTAGGTTATGCTTCAGCATTTGACAGAATTAATGTTCGTAGATTATTCCTCACCGTTGAACAGGCTCTAGAAAGATCAGCTCAAGCTCAATTATTTGAACTGAATGATCAAGTTACTAGATCCAATTTCATCAACATTGTTGAACCATATTTAAGAGATGTGAAGGCTAAGCGAGGAGTATATGACTTCTTGGTAGTCTGTGATGAATCAAACAATACTCCTGATGTAATTGACAATAATGAATTTAGGGCTGATATTTACCTCAAGCCAACTAAATCAATTAACTATGTAACGCTAACATTTGTGGCTACTAGAACTGGTGTTTCTTTTGAAGAAGTTGCTGGTAGAGTTTAAATTATTTCTTAAATAATCACAATAGGAGGAATTAAAAATGTCTACCTTAAGAACAATTACAGGATTTAAAGAAAGATTAGCCGGTGGTGGAGCAAGATCAAATTTATTTGAAGTTGAAATTCCAAGTTTCCCAGCTCCTCTGGCTTCATTATGGAGAACTGGTGCTGGACAAGAAATTGAAACTTTTAAGTTTCTATGCAAAACAGCAGCTCTTCCAGCCTCTACAGTAGCTTCAATTCCAGTTCAATTCAGGGGAAGAGAATTGAAAGTTGCTGGAGACAGAACATTTGATCCATGGACAGTAACTGTCATTAACGATGAAGACTTTAAATTGAGAACTGCATTTGAATTATGGATGAATTCCATAAGCAAACTTGATAATAACACTGGAGCCACAAATCCAGGTTCATACATGACAGATGCGTTCGTACATCAACTTGGAAGAGGTGCTGGTACTGTTTTCTCTACTAACAATTCAGATATTGATGATGGAACTGCGATAACTCCATTAAGAAGTTATAAATTCTATGATATCTTTCCAACTTCTGTAGGACAAATTGATTTATCGTATGACACTCCAAACGCAATTGAGGAGTATACAGTAGAGTTTCAAATTCAATACTGGACAGCTGGAGAAAGTGGCGATTCTACTAACACTATTATTTCCTAATAAATAGTAAAATAACGAATCAGAAAATTTAATTATGTCTAGGCTGTTTGGTTTTTCAATAGAAGATAATAAATCTAAAAATAAGAATATTGTTTCCCCCATTCCTCAAAACAATGAGGATGGGGTTGATCATTATTTAACTAGTGGCTTTTTTGGATCTTATGTAGATATTGAAGGAGTATATAGAACTGAATTTGATTTAATTAAAAGATATCGAGAAATGGCGCTTCATCCTGAAGTTGATAGTGCCATTGAAGATATTGTTAATGAAGCTATAGTATCTGATAGCAATGACGTTCCCGTACAAATTGAGCTTTCTAACTTAAAAGCTAGTGACGGATTAAAGAAAAAAATAAGAGAAGAATTTAAAAGAATTTTAGATCTTCTAGATTTTGATAAAAAAAGTCATGAGATCTACAGAAATTGGTATATTGATGGAAGACTATATTATCATAAAGTTATTGATTTCAAAAATCCTCAGGATGGAATCCAAGAATTGAGATATATTGACGCAATGAAAATGCGTTATGTGAGGCAAAAAACCAAACCAAAGAATGAATCTGGAATTAGGGCAAATTCATACAATAAAGGTGATGACCCGTTGGATATGGAGTTTCCAGAAATTCAAGAATATTTCATATATAACCCAAAAGCATCTCATTCAATTGGACCAATTAATGGTCAGCAAAGTTCTTCAGCAAATGCTGGCGTAAAAATAGCAAAGGATGCTATCACATATTGCACATCTGGATTAGTTGATAGAAATAAAGGAATTACTCTTTCTTATTTAAATAAAGCCATCAAGTCACTCAATCAACTTCGCATGATTGAGGACTCTCTTGTTATCTACAGATTATCTCGTGCTCCAGAGCGTAGAATTTTTTACATTGATGTGGGCAATCTACCAAAAGTAAAAGCAGAACAATATCTTCGTGATGTTATGATGCGTTATCGCAACAAACTGGTATACGATGCTTCTACAGGCGAAATTAGAGATGATAAAAAATTCATGAGTATGCTTGAAGATTTTTGGCTTCCTCGTCGAGAAGGTGGTAGGGGGACAGAAATCACAACACTTCCTGGTGGTCAAAATCTTGGAGAGATAACTGATATTAATTATTTTCAAAGAAAGCTTTACCGATCACTAAATGTACCGATTTCCAGAATAGATGGAGAAGGTGGCTTTAATTTGGGTCGTTCATCAGAAATATTGAGAGACGAACTTAAATTTACTAAGTTTGTTGGAAGATTGAGAAAAAGATTTTCAAATATGTTTAATGATATGCTGAAAACTCAGCTAATCTTGAAAAATATTGTAACTCCAGAAGATTGGGAGTTAATGGCTCAACATATTCAATATGATTTCTTATACGATAATCACTTCTCTGAGCTAAAAGAATCGGAATTGCTGAGCGAAAGGTTGGGTCTTGCTTCAACCGCAGAACCATATATTGGAAAATATTACTCTCAAGATTATGTAAGAAGAAAAATTCTAAGACAAACCGATGAAGAAATAGTTGAACAGGATATATTAATTAAAAAAGAAATAAAAGAAGGCATTATCCCAGATCCAAATGCACCTATTGATCCAGAAACTGGAGCTCCTATTGAAGGAGACAATATACAAGGAGAAATGGGTCAAGTTCCAGCAGATAGTGAAATAAACCCAGCATCTATGCCAGAAATTCCCAAAGGTGGGGAGATATAAATAAACCATAATTATAAAAAAGAAAAATGGAAAACATTGTAGATATGATTATTTCTGATGAATCACCATCAAGTATTAGTGATGAAATTAAAAATGCCTTATTTAAAAAGGGTGTCGAAAAAATTGAATCCTTAAGACCAGAAATTGCGGCTTCCATGTTTGGTCACGAAACAGAGGTAGAATAATAACATAGAATAAATAACTAATAAGTGTATTATAAGAATAATGGCGCATAAACCCGTAGGTAGTGGATCTTCATTTTCGGTAAGTGGAACTAGTTCCCAATCTGACGTTATTGTAAAACAAAGTGATACTTTAAGAGTAGTATCTGTAAATTCTGGATGTCATGTCGCTATTGGTACAAATCCGACAGCGACAAACACAAATTATTATGTTGCATCTGGAGAATCCGTTACTCTAAGTATTGGTCCTGTAAAATGTCAAAAAGTAGTTGGAGTTACAACAGGCTCTACTACAATTATTGATTTCCCATCTGGAACTGGATCTCCTTTTGAAGCTGGAGACACAGTTCAACTTACGGGTATTTCTCCTTCGGGTATTAATACAAATTTTGCTTATGTATCTTCTGTTGATAGTTCCGCTGGTTATGATGGTTATTTTTCAACAAGATTAACATTAGATTTAGATACTTCGGCACAAGGAGAAGTAACAAATTCTTATGGCGAATTGCGTGAGGTATTTAAAGTAGCTGGAAAAACCACCGGCTCATCTGGAACATTATATTTACACCAAGTACAAGTATCAGGAAACGCCTAAAATGAAACTAATCAGAGAAGAAATCGAAAAGGTAGAAGTAATCACTGAGGGTGTTGGAAAGCAAGCAAAGCTTTACATCACTGGACCATTCTTACAGGCCGAATGCGTAAATCGTAATGGAAGAATGTATCCAATGAATATTATGGAAAAAGAAGTGAGAAGATATACTGAAAATTATGTCAATAAGGGAAGAGCTCTTGGGGAACTTGGTCATCCAGATGGTCCGACAGTAAATCTAGACAGAGTTTCTCATAACATTGTTTCTTTAACCTGTGAAGGTAATAATTTCATAGGAAAGGCTCAAATCTTATCCACTCCAATGGGTAAAATTACCGAATCTCTTTTGAAAGATGGAGTAACTTTAGGAGTATCATCTCGTGGTATTGGTTCACTAATTCCATGTAAAGAAGGTTATAGCCAGGTCGGTGAAGACTTTATGCTAGCAACAGCTGCTGATATTGTAGCCGACCCATCTGCTCCAGATGCTTTTGTTCAAGGAATTATGGAAGGAAAGGAGTGGGTTTGGGATGGAGGAATCCTTAGAGAAAAGTTAGCCGAACAGACAAAGCGTAAAATAAATACCTTAGTTGATCAAAGAAGGCTTGAAGAACATAAGTTAAATTTATTTAACGAATTTTTGGCAAATTTATAATTTATAAATAAATATAGATTAAAATAAAGGTTAATCGGAGAGTTCAAATGTCTCGTGGTAAACAACTACAAGAAATGGAAGCAGGCACAAAGCAATCCAAAACCGCTGTTAATGCTAATGCTAAAGCAGCGGACCCAATGCCACATTTAACCACAGGTATTCCTGATGGTCAAAGTGCTGGTGGTTGGGAAGATCTTGGAGGCCCTCGTCCTGAAGATTATACAAATGATCCAGAAGGTCCTGCAAAGTTAAAAACACCAGAATCAAAGCTGGATAGAGTAAAGGACGTAGTGACTAAAAATGCTAAGCCAGCCGAAGCAATGAAAGTTACTAAAGAAGATAATGAGTTAGAAGATGAAGATCTTATTGATGAAGAAATTTCAGAAGATTCTGAATACGAAGAAGAAGTAGTAGCTGAAGAAGCTGACGAAGCTGACGAAGAAGTAGTAGCTGAAGAAGCTGATGAAGCTGACGAAACTGATGAAGATGAAGAATTAGAAGAAGATTTTGAATTTGACGTTGAGGAAGACGTAACTGCTCTAGTTGAAAATGAAGATCTTTCCGAAGAATTCAAAGATAAGGCTAAAGTTATATTTGAGTCTGCTTTAAAATCAAAAGTAACCCAAATTAAAGAGTCTTTGGAAATTGCATACGAACAAAGACTGGTTGAAGAAGTAGAAGAAATCAAAGAAGCTCTTACCGATCGTATTGATTCCTATCTAGAGTATGTTTCTGAAGAATGGCTAAATGAAAACCGTCTATCAGTTGAGAATGGTGTTAAGAGCGATCTTACAGAATCATTTATGTCAGGTCTGAAAGGACTTTTTGAAGATCATTATGTATCAATCCCTGAAGATAAATACGATGTACTTGAGAGTATGGTAGAAAAACTTGATGAAATGGAAACAAAACTCAACGAGCAAATCGAGAAAAATGTTTCCCTAAACAAGCGTCTCGCGGAGTCGGTTGCAGATGGGATCTTTGATCAAATTTCTGAGGGTCTAGCACTTTCTCAGAAAGAAAAGCTCGCTTCACTTGCCGAAAGTGTTGAGTTTGGAAGTGAAGAAGAATATCGTGAAAAATTGGAGATTTTGAAGGAAGCTTATTTTTCTTCAAAAAGAGTTCCTCCAACAGCTAAAACTGAAACTTTGTCTGAAGGAGTGGACGTAGTTCAGGAATCCGTTTCTGGACCAATGGCTGCTTACTTGAAGACTCTTTCAGCATTCAGCAAGAATTGAATTCAATATTATTCAAACAAAACAAACGCACTTTTTAAGAGGTAAACGCAAATGTTCAATTCAGAGCACTTGCAGGAAAAGTGGGCTCCTCTTCTAGACTATGAAGGTCTTGATAGAATCAAAGATTCACACAGAAGAGCAGTAACCGCAGTCCTGCTAGAGAACCAAGAAAAATTCTTAAGAGAAGAAACTGCTTTCCAGACAGGTTCACTTCAGAACCTAATGGAAACCCCTACTGTTAATACACAGTCAAGCACTGGAACTCCAGGTTTCTCTGCTGGTGCTGGTTCACCAGTTGCTGGTTTTGATCCAGTTCTAATTAGCTTAATTCGTCGTTCAATGCCTAACTTGGTCGCATATGACCTCGCTGGCGTTCAACCAATGAATGGTCCTACCGGACTAATCTTCGCAATGCGCTCACGTTATAACAACCAGAGCGGAGCTGAAGCATTCTACAATGAAGTAGATACTGCTTTCTCAGGTCAAGGTTCAACCTTTGCCCAAACCCAAGGATGGACTGATGGTGCCGTTGGTCTTGGCACAACTGCTCAGCAGGGAACCAATCCTGGTCTATTAGATCCAGCAGCTTCACCAACTGACGCAACCACCTACAACGTAGGTCAGGGTATGCGTACTGATAACGCTGAAGCTCTTGGTACTGATGGCGGTGCTCAGTTCAACGAAATGGCTTTCTCAATCGAGAAAGTATCCGTTGTTGCTAAGTCACGCGCTCTCAAGGCTGAGTACAGCTTAGAACTCGCACAAGACCTGAAGGCTATTCATGGTCTGAATGCTGAGGCTGAGCTTGCTAATATTCTCAGCACTGAGATTCTTGCCGAAATCAACCGCGAAGTAATTCGTACCATCTATAACGTTGCTGAGCCTGGTGCCCAAGCAAACGTTGCTACTCAAGGTTATTTTGACCTTGACATCGACTCAAATGGTCGTTGGAGTGTTGAGAAGTTCAAGGGTCTTCTTTTCCAAATCGAGCGTGATGCTAACGCAATCGCACAAAGAACTCGTAGAGGAAAGGGCAACACCATCCTTTGCTCAGCTGACGTTGCTTCTGCTCTCAGCATGGCTGGTGTTCTCGATTACACCCCTGCTCTAAATGCAAATCTTAGCGTAGATGACACTGGCAATACTTTTGCTGGCGTTCTCATGGGCAAATATCGCGTATATATTGATCCTTATGCTGCTAACGTAGCTGCTAATCAGTATTACGTAGTTGGTTATAAGGGTTCCAATCCTTATGACGCTGGACTATTCTATTGCCCATATGTTCCTCTCCAAATGGTTCGTGCCGTTGGCGAGAACACCTTCCAGCCTAAGATCGGCTTTAAGACTCGTTATGGCATGGTTGCTAACCCATTCGCTGAAGGCGCTAACATTCCTGCCGAAGGTCAGGGCGGTCGCCTCAAGAGAAACTCTAACGTATACTACAGAAGAGTACAAGTTAAGAACCTAATGTGATTTTCACATAGAGATTCTAATGGGGGGAAGAAATTCCCCCCTTTTTTATTGAAAAAAATAAATAATAATAAAAATGAACAACACAAAGAGTATATTTACCAACCAGATTACAAACAGAAATTTTCTTTCTTCTGGTGGCTTCAAATTCATTTTAAATAGGGCACCAAAAGTAGCTTTTTTTGGAACTAATGCCAATGTTCCAGGAATGACTTTGGGAAACGCAAATCAATCGTCATATTTAAAAGATTTAAGTATTCCTGGAGATAAAATAGAATTTGAAGATTTTGTATTAAAATTTTTAGTGGATGAAAATATTGAAAATTATCTTCAAATACAAAAATGGATTAGAGGATTGGGATTTCCAGATTCATTAAAGGAAATTTTTGATCTTCAAAATGAACCGCCAACAATTGACAATAAAAATTCTCCAATGATGAACATTTATTCTGATGGAACTCTTCAGGTTTTAAATAGTTCATTCAACGCCAATTTTAATGTAGTATTTGAAGATATGTATCCATATTTTATTGGACCACTTGAATTTACATCTACAGAGAATGACACTGAATACTTTACATCAGAGGTAAGGTTCAAGTATACTAGATATTACATTACTGATAAGTATGGAAATAAATTATGAATATTGATCTTGAAAAAATTCAATCTATGTGGGAAAAGGACTCAAATATAGATATTGATAATTTACATTTAGAATCTTTAAAAATCCCTTCCTTACATTCAAAATATTATGAAATTTATAATAATTTTATATTATTAAAGAAAAAGGCAGATCAAGATAAGAAAATAAAACTTTTAGATAGGTACAAATACTATACTGGAAAATCTCCAGCTGAGGTATATGTGGAAGAACCCTTTCCATATAAAATTAGGGATAAGGATGCTTTACAGAAATATTTGGATGGAGATGAACATATTTTAAAATTGAATATGAAAATAGAATATTATAATACGGTATTAGATTATTTAACTGATATTATTAAAATGTTGAATAATAGAAGCTATCAAATTAAAAATTCTATAGAATATATGAAATTTCATTCTGGAATCAGTTGATAAATATTTGTAGCGATATTATACAATGTGGCAGATATAACAATTTCTAAGAAAAATGAGGTTTACATCAAGTTAGAATGTGAGCCTCATATTTTGTATGAACTTCAGCAATACTTTACATTTGAGGTTCCAAATGCAAAATTCATGCCTCAAAGAAGAAATAAAAATTGGGATGGGACGATAAGACTTCTCTCGGTACACACTGGAGAAATATATGTAGGATTATTAGATAAGGTAATAGAAAAAATAAAACTACACAAATATACTTACGAATTTAAGGATAACAAATATTACGGTCTTCCTTTTGAAGTAAATGAGAGCATATCTTTAGAAGGTGTTAAAGATTATATGTCATCTATTTGTAAACATACTCCAAGATCTTATCAGATTGAGTGTGTTTATGACGCATTAAGATACAATAGAAAGTTATTGATTAGTCCAACTGCATCTGGAAAATCTCTAATGATATATTCTATTGTCAGATACTTTTGTTCTTATGGTAAAAAAGTATTAATTGTTGTTCCAACAACAAGTTTAGTAGAACAAATGGTAAGTGATTTCAAAGATTATGGCTGGGATGCTGACAATTATTGTCATAAGATATATTCCGGAAAAGAAAAAAATAATAATTTTCCAGTAACTGTTACTACATGGCAATCAATTTATAAATT
>Ga0099848_1001718_pt1 | contig 10249 bp, 13 predicted proteins | sample CB_VirMetaG_3_FD_78179 | JGI IMG/M metagenome (GOLD analysis project Ga0099848, IMG submission 78179) | Freshwater to marine saline gradient viral communities from Chesapeake Bay - CB_1508_1S Viral MetaG | ecosystem: Environmental > Aquatic > Marine > Coastal | place: USA: Chesapeake Bay... | reverse complement strand
TCATTTAAATTATTTCTCACTATTGAAATAATTTTATCCAGAATTCTATCGTTCATTAGATTTTCCTTAACTGGGATAAACACTCTTCATCTATAGGTATATCATGTATTGCAGATTTTGGATATTCTGGCAATCTTTTAAGATAAACTATAAAAGTCTTAACTATACTCCAAAAATCTTTGTCTAACTTATAAAACAATAAAGGAGTTGCTGCATCACCAAAAACATTATATAAAATTATAAAATGATTGATGAGAAGATGAACATTTAAATTTCCACTAGTTTTATTTCGTTTAAGTAATCTTTTTATCCACTTAAATCTTTGCATATCTTCTTCAAAATCCTCAATCGTTGAGGATTGAGGATTATCGTAATTTTTTATAGCAAAAATAATATAATTATCTTCATTCAACTCATCAAATTTCATATGTTATCAGCTTACGGTCATTGTTGCAATTCCAGAAGTTGCAGAAACATTTCCAGAAGTCAGAACAACATAATACTCATATCCATTCTTAGATGCATCAGTATTTGCAATACTTACACTAGAACTATTTGATCCAACGGTGACTGGTGATACTCCATCATCCTCATACCACTGATAGGTTAGAGGAGCATAAGAAGGAGTAATTGATGCGTCTACAGTGAATGTAGCAGTTGCTGTAGTTCCAACACCAACTGATTCTGGGTCAGAAAGAATTGTAATAATAGCATCGATATATATGGAATCATCATTAGCATCTCCTGGGTCTCCAGCAGCAGGAATTCCATCGCTGATGCTGCTCATTGCCACAAGAACTTCAGACTTAACACGAAGATTTCCTTGAGCATCAACGTATGTATGAATTCCAACCCAACCAGCGTGTGCTACTCCATATTTGGTAGTTGCGGCAACTCCGGTTTCATTAATATCAACACCATAAATTTCTGCAGCACTATAGTTGCTATCATGTAAAGTATACTTTGGTTTCTGTGAAACTGTGTGAGCAATTCCAGAGATTGGTTCTCCACTCAAGAATTGTGTTGAAGCAATTGAAATTAAAGTATCAGAAGTAATTCCAGAAATTACTGCTTCTCCATATGTATTTCCAACACCAATGGAAATGACATCTCCCACAGAAGCATTCGTGAAAGTAGTACCACTTCCGGTGATAGTTTTGTTTGCATAATCAACTTCAACTGTTCCTGTTGAAAAAATACTGTCTGCTGTTCCCCAAAGAGCCATTTCTTTTTTCCGTAAGTTTTCTATAATTTTATTTATAAAATGGGCAAAATGTGATTTGCCCATTGCCTGATATTTTTATACCTTATTTTTACGTAAGATTATTTTTAAAAAATGCGTAAGCAAATCCAATAATCCATTTTCCTCAAATTTTTTTGTTTTTGCTAACCACTCGGAAGCGGTCAACAATGCACCAAGGAAAATAGTAATTCCCCAATTAGTTAAAAAGCAAGTAATCATCCTTCAACATTCTCTTGTGGTTTGAAGAGAAGTTCTTTGACTAGTTCAAGAACTTTGTCATCAATGCTATTATCAGTAGATTTTACATACTTTTCAAGAAGTTCAATCACAAGAGTTTTAACTGCCGGATGAGTGGCGAGTTTAATAATAAGTGGTTTCACCACAGATACTAATACATCCATGATAACCTCCATTGTGGTTGACTATTATATTTATCCCTTTGTTCTTTTTTTTACCACTTAACTTTATTCGCCCAATATGCAGCACTCATTTTACCTTTTGCAATATTCTTTGCGTGTCTAGTCTTAAATCTATTGCGACGACTTGCATACTCTTCAGATTCCCCTTCTTTTTTTGGAGAACCCTTGACACCAAGTTGACCAAAACGAATTAACTTTTCTTTACCACCTTCACAAGCTTTGACAACGTGAGACTTTCCACTCTCACCAGAACCATGTGCTTGTGCTTTTGGTTTATTGCACTTCATTTTGTCTTTATCGACAGATTCATTTCTAACTTTCAAATCAGCATAAAGTCTACCTTTCCCATCAACAGATGGTATAAATGCACCATAAGGACCTATTCTTTTATCTTCTTTGTCAATAAAACCATCAATATCATCATCACTTCTTTTTGTTGCCAATTTAGATTTTTTTACAAGTTCCTTCTTTGAATTTGGAGGAACCTCTATTTCTTTTTTGCTTCTGATATTTCAACCTCACTATCAGAAACGCTCCAAGCAGATTCTCCAATTTTAAAAAGTCTGCCTACTCCCTTTACCGCAGAATCAATAGGATTTTCGCCAGAACCAGTTTCATTAGTATCTCCTGCAAATTTTTTCTGCATCTTTTCTTTCACTTTATCTACAGCAATTTCCTTTGCCTTATCTTTAATCATTTCCCCAGCAGTTTTTCTTGCTGCTGTAGTTGCTGCTGTTCTTGCACCTGCTCCCAATGCGACTCTACCAAGTGCAGCGACAGCAGGAGCAATTTCATTTATGTTTTCTTCGTCCAGATTTTCATCACTTTGGAGGTATTCAGACGCAGTATCAATATAATCTGCCGCTCTTGTAATCTTAGATTGAACCCAAGCAGGAAGTTGAGTATCAGATTTCTTTACTTTCTTACGAAGTGATTTAATTGCTCTCTCCATTTGGTCCAATTCAACATTTGCCATATATCCTTCATCATCTTTCTTTTTACCACTTGCAATTTCTTTATGGTCTTCTGAAATATTTGGATTAATTTCAATCTTATTTTTTCCACGCATTACATCAATAACTTTCTGCTTCTTATCTTTTTCCTTATTACCAACTTCTAGTAGTAATCCACTTTCTAGTAAAAATTCAGTTTTCCAATCGGAATAGTTTTCGTTTCTCTGTGCCATAAGTCTTTTTTTAAGTTCGGGATTTCTTCTTGCTCTTTGCCCCAAGGACATTCCAGTTCCTCTTTCTGGAGCAGGTTCTGCTTGATATGGAGCACCACTGGAAGGTGCAATCTTTTTAGATGCAGGAGGAAGTCTCTTAGTAGAGGGAACCAACTTCTTTCTTTCTGGTGTTCCAGAAATTTTTTCAGCAGGTTTTTTATCAGAAACATCTCTCACTGAAACTTGCTGTACTGCACCACTCTTGTCTGATTTTGGTCTACCTGGTTTTCCTGGTGCTTTTTTTTCTGGTTGAGAAGATTGTGCCTTTTGTGTTTGCTGTTCTGCTGCTTTTTTTGCTCTTCTTCTCTTGACAAGAGCAGCAATTCCATGAGCAGCAGCACCAGCAAGTCCTTTAGCAATAGAACCAGCAGTTTCTACACTTTTTTGCACACCCGTAACTGCTGTATCTTTTGCACCAACTTTTCTAATTTTTATTCCAGATAGAGCCTCTTTTGCTTTTTGTATACTTTCTTTACTTGCTCTTTCTTTTTGTGCTTGCTCTCTTTCTTTTATCTTTTCTAATTGTCTCTTTTGCTGCTCTTTATATTTTTTAGATTTAAACTTAAGCTGCTTATTCAAATACTTAGTATAAGCAGAATCTTCCTTTTCTTTCTTACTTTTCTTTTTCTTATCTTTTTTTAGGCTGCTTGGAATATCATCAAGTTCAGAAACTCTATCTTCCAATTCCTGCTCTCGTTTTGATTTAGCCTCTGCAATGATTTCTTCCCAGGATTTCATTTTACCTTAGATACTTTTTTCCTATTGGTATTTATTGTTTTTTTGTTTATAGTGGGTTCAATCCTAATTCCAGTGTAAGAAACAACTGATTGTCCTGGTGTCATTTCTTGTGCATGTTGTCTATATTCATCTGTCCCAACCTCATAAACTTCTTGCACATCTTTCAACCAACTCTTAAACATTATTCCATCTTCAGAAACAGAGATTAGATAGTTTGCACCTCGACGTATCACTCTTCCAACCAATCCACTACTCATACTTTCAATTAAAGAACCAATTTCATAAATTCCTTCGTGCTTATAGCTCCATCTAAGTCCATCAAAATCCATTTCCGGAACTATTTTCCAGATTTTAGTATCCTCACTAACTTGAAGGGAATCAATAACCGTATTAAATAATGCTTCTTTATCTTGAATATCCATATTTGGAGGCAACCCTTGAGAGAATCCTTGGAAATCTCCCATAGCAGCGGATGCTCTCATCATAGAAGAAGAACCAGGACTTTCAATCTCGGAATCTGGGTCCTTTACTCCAGAAGGAATGACTTCAATATTATCAAACTGGTATTGCTCACCTTGTGCTTTGTGAATTAAATTTTGAAATTCTCCCAGTCTATCCTGCCCGACTACAATACTAACATCTTTATATCCATCCTGATATAAAGAAGATAATACATCAAATATTGTTCTAGATTCTTCACTATCCACAATGTAATCAGCGTAATCTACATACATTGCTCTCATAAAATCAATTTTTGTTCTTGGGTTCAATGGGTTTGCTTGCCCATCTTCAATTCTACTTGGATAAATTCTATATTCGTGTCCTTTTCTCTTAGCAGTATCAAATCCAGATTTCAGTAGTGCTATATGATTTTTTGATGGAGGATTAAATCTACCTAACACAACAGTTATACCAGAAACTTGTTGTTGTTCTGGTTCTACTTGTTGAGGTTGAATTTGGGGAGAAGATTTTTGCTTAGACTTCAACTTTATTTCTTCACCTGGGATTCCATCTTTCGATACAGTATCACCTTGCCCAAAAAACTTTAATTTTCCTTTTACTGTTTTTGCGACAAAATTCCCCTGTGCATCATACCAATCACCGTGTCCATTTCCAACCAGACCACGGTTTTTTGCTTCTGTAGATGCGACGGTTTCTACTGCTTCTTTTATAAATTGAGAGAAACTCTTCATTATTACTTACTTTTTAAATATTTATTATTATAATCTTCCCAAAGGAACATTAGCGAATTGCGGCTCATAATATTTTTGAGATGCTGCATTAGTAGCAAACTGTATTCTAAATCCAGGATAGTTTGGCATCAATGAAGAAGAATTATCGGAACTAGGAACAATAGTTAAATACACATTATTCTTCATCCTAATAATATCATTAGAAGTCTCTTTATATATTACTGCAGAATTTAACTCCAACTTATAATCTTGCCCACCTCCAACTTTTCTTATATCTTTAAAATCACCAATATTAAATGACTGTATTAAAATATAGTCAACTTTATTTTCTCCATCACCAAAGCAATATTTTTTGATTTCACCAACTGTTGCATTTGCTCTTATACCAATTAATGGCTTTCCTGTAGACAAGTCAGTTAAAACTCCCCTTCCAGAAGAATTTGATACTGAAATTAAATTAGATTTTACCAGATAATCTAAAATCTCTTTTGCTGCAGGGTACTTACTAGCACTACTCCAAAAAGAAAAATTTTGTTTTTTCAATGATATATTAACAGAATTTCCATTTTTAGTTTTAACGCGAACATCAGATTTACCCAATTCTTGCCCAACCCTTTGGATTGAAGTAATGCCATTTATTGTGTATTTTTGTCTATTATTTTCAAACAAGACTAAATTTAAATTTGGGTTAAATACTGCTGGCATTCCAACAGCAATTTTTGCTTCATTAATTTTTTGAACTTGATCATTTATTTTTGAAACAAAATATTCTTCATTCAAAACTCCAGGTCTTAGTATTTCTGGAAGTTTTGGTTTTGTTGTCTTTTGAGTCTTAAAGAATATCTCTAATTTAGAAGTTGCCCTCTGTAAAGATAAAATATACTCCACACCAATAACATTGGAAGGTCTTCCTGTTGTGAATACTTTCTTTCCACCCAATAAAACATCTGTAGAAAATAATTTAGTTATGTCATCATATATTCTTTGCAGATTAGAGGCATACTGGGACTTAACAGTTAATAAAATTTTACTATCACTAGTTTTTTTCAAATCATAAAATCTAGTTCTAATATGTGGATACCCCTTTATTTGAACTGCACTTGATTTTAAAATATTAATTACTGTATTAGCATTTAATAGTCTATATCCGCTACTATTAATAATTGCCATTAAAAAATCCCAGTTTCTTTTATTTAGAAACTGGGAAATAAAAAAAATATTTAACCTTCTACTACTTGACCAATTGCATCATCAAGGTCAGCAATCACTTCACGAACCTCAAAAATACGAGGAGGAACAGTAATTACATCAGTAGTATATCCTTTCTGTGCTTCAAAAAGAATTTGCCTAATTGCAGCCGCAGCGCGAACATCAAGTTCTAATTTTACTTTAGTATTTTCAGTCATCGGTCATCAGCAGCACGGTTTTCAGAAAAGTAAACATCAAAAGCCCCTTCGGGATAACGTTTTGCAAGTTTTTGAACATTCTTTGCAATTACTTCATCAAAAGAGATTTCAAGTGCCATACAAGCTTGTGCAACATACCACATCAAATCTCCAAGTTCAATGATGAGGTGGTCCTTGTTATCTTGATTCCAAGGTTTTCCCTGAAAAACCATTTTTTTAATAATTTCCAAGAACTCACCACCTTCTGCATTAATACCAACACCAGCAGTAAGAAGACGCTCAATGTTGGCACCCTTTCCATCGAGTTCCACCATTCGATCAGAGAGTGCTACAAAATCTTTAGATGCATCAGAAGTCACCGCATCTACAAAATTTTGATATTTTGAAAAATCAACTTTTTCCATAATTTCTTTAAGGTTCCAATTTATACTAATACGTTTAAGTGAAGTTGTCAAGTCAAGAAAACTTCTTTAAATTTTTCCATAACATTATTGCTAGAAAATTCATCTTTAAGATATAAAGTATCAAAAGGACTTTTTTTCTGAGCATTATCAAAAATGTGTTTTAAATTCTCTTCATTAGAATACAAATGATAGTTTCCATTTAGATACAAGTGATGATTTCTTCCGCCAACATAATTATCAAATGCAATGATTTGTTTATTTCTTGTTGCAAATTCCAATACTGAAATTCCGAAAGTTTCTCCTCTAAACCCACCATGAATCATAAAATCACAAGTATTGATAAATGATGACTTATAGATAAGGTCAACATTTATATCAAGGTAAATACACCTTGGATGATTTATTTCTCTTGGAGTATTCATAAGAATAAACCAAAAATCATCTCTATTTTCCAGTGCTTCTATTATTGATTTGTTAATAAATGGAACATCAAAAGTGTCATATCCACCATGACGACCAAATACTATCGCAGTTGATGGTATCCCCAAGTCTTCTCTAAGGTTTTCTTCCACTGTCGGAAGATTTATCATATGAGGAACATAAGGAAGAACATTATCAAAAACAGAAGATTGCCACTTTGATACAGTTGCATACTTATGTCCATGAATTTGAGATGGGTCGCAATTATAGACCGAATGAATCAAATTCTTTGCGTTGGATACTTGTATCTCGTCAATAAATCCAGATTTAATACAATAAAAGTATTCTATTCCCACAGAATCAATTAATCTATCTACCTCTGAAAAATTTTCGTATCCAATAACTTTAAATTCTTTTTTAAACTTTTCTTCTGCAAGTTTATTGTTATGCTCGGCAAACTTATTATATGAAATTATTGGTTCAATATTAAAGTATTCTCTACAAAAATAAGCATAATCATAAAGAGCAACTGAAGTTCCTCTTTCACCAAGTTGGTTATCATGAAATAAAATTTTCATGGAAAAAGAAACTCCTTTACTCTCGCTAAATTAAATATCTGTTCTGGTAAATTTTCTAAGGGATATTTTTTAAGTATATGACTTTTTCTGCCTAAAGGGTCTGTAGAATTTTCTTTAGCAGTATATGTGTCCATAAATTGTAGCATCTTTTCACTACCGAAAGGTGCTATTGTTCCAACTGCTTCATCATAAACATGCATCGATGAAACACACTTTTCCTTTATAATACTAGAATTGCCCATCCAGCTAAAATGCCATCCAGCATCTTGTACTACTCCATTGTTTGTTATAAACACATCCTCATACCCCAAATCATTCTTCATCATAGCATATGATTCTCTTATTTCAGAAAGAGTATGCTTCTTAAGATGTTCTGTCAAACACATAAATGCAGAGTTCCAAGGTCTAGGATTGTTATATTCATCATAAACTCTAAGGTCTGCTCTTCCAGTCAAATAAACAAGAGGAACACGAATGATATTATTTGGATATGATTTTGCCATACTTGCATAATATTCTATTATGTTTGGGTCAATAATCTCATCACAATCACCAACAAAGCAAACAGAATCTTCTTCAACATATTGAGAAGCTGCATTCCTTTGCATTCTTTCCCTAACCCAAGAATTAGATTCTATTTTTGGTCCAGGCAAGTTTACCTCAACTACTACAATTTTATCGGAGTGAATTCCAAGTTCCTTTAATGTATTTTTGCAAGAATATTCCTTTGGAATTCCACTTTGAGTGTAATTTCCCTCACATATGATAAATTTATCGACTTTATCGTGAAGTAATTTTATCCTTAATTCCAATAGTTCTTTTTCTTTAAAGTAAGGAAAACAATCTATTAACATCAGAATCTAAATCCAGAAAATTTACTTGTTTTTTCTCTAACTTCTTCTTCATCATCTTGTCCAGAATCAAGAAGGTCATCTTGTGCTGATTGCTCAACATCAAAGAGTCTCATTTTTGACCTATCAATACCAACAACAAATCTTTTATTCATGGTTGGGTCATTATATCTATTCTTCAATTGCTTAACCATAATCTGTCCGAGTTGCTCTAACTCTTCCGTGCTAATAAGAGCAAACATAAGGTCAGCAGTAGCAGGGAGACCAAAACTTTCAGAAGTATCAGTAAGTTCAACATCGGAATTACCATATCCACTACGAGTTGTTTGAGTTGCAGAAACAATGGGAACATTAGTTTCAACTGCCAATCCACGAAGTTCTTCAGCAATTGCTTTTACGAATGTATAAGAGTTAATATTACTACTTCCCTTATACCGTGAAGACGCACAAATATTCAAATAATCAATAAAGATAATATCTGGTTTAAATGATTTCTTGAGAGATAGTTCATTCAAAAGTGCTCTAAAATGTCCAGCGTGTGCTGATGCAGTTGGGTACTCTTTAATAATAAGAGTGCCCTGTGTTTTTTTGCTGATATTATTGATTTTACTATCAAACATCATTTTTGGCAGGTTCTCAATATCTTTGATATTTACATTCAAAAGATTTGAGTCAATACGTTCCGCAATCCGTTCTTCAGCCATCTCCAACGTAATATACAATACGTTTTTACCTTGAAGTAGAACAGAAGCAGCAACATGGCACATGAATAGAGACTTACCAACACCAGTGCCTGCAAGAGCAATGTTGAGAGTTTTATTAGGAAGTCCACCCTTTGTAATCTTGTTGAAGAAGTCCAAATCGAAAGGAATTTTGTCCTCACGTTGATGGTAGAACTCATATCGTTTTTCTGTGTCTTTGAAATAATCATGTCCAATGTTATTGTCAAAAGACACTGCTAGAGCATCTGAAAGAATACTAGGAATAGCATCTCTATTCTTCTTCTCATCTTGACCATCCGCAATCTTAATAGATTCCATGAGTGCAAGATATATAGCGCGGTCTCTACACCACTTCTCAGTAGTATCTACTAACCATTTGTAATCAACGTCATTATTGTCTAGTTTAGACACATACTCACAAATAGTTTTGTATGTGTCTTCAGTGATGTCAGTACGTTTTTCAGTTTCAATAAGAAGAACTTCCTTAGTTGCAAGTTGTTCGTAAGCAACGATAAACTTACAAATCTCCTCAAAAACTACTTTCTCATGGAGATTCTCAAAATATTCATTTTTTATAAAAGGAAGAACCTTTCTACAATAATCATTGTTGAAAAGAAGATTCCTAAGAATAGTAGTCTCGACTTTTTCCATTAACCTCCGTATGAAAATTCTCTTTGTGCTGCTTCATCCAATGCTTGCATTATTTCTGGAGTGAAATATTTTTCTGGATTTTCCAATATAGTCTTTCCAAATTGAGTCGTGCCATCTCCCACATCAAAACGAGTTCCCACTTTTTTGAATATTTCATGTTTTTCCGCCAACTCCAACAAACCGTAATATTTGTCTAGTCCACGTTCATCATAATAGAGACGAACTTCAACAGTTTTATTCTCTTTGCTTAGTCGGGATTTATGGGTTGTTGCTTTAATAATATTTCCAACAACTTCTGTACCATCCTTTTCCTTCTTTTTGGAAAGGTAGATAATTGTAGATGCTGCATACTTAAGTCCAGAACCACCACTCATTTCTTTAGTAGGAATATAAGAACCC
>Ga0099848_1001715_pt1 | contig 10257 bp, 8 predicted proteins | sample CB_VirMetaG_3_FD_78179 | JGI IMG/M metagenome (GOLD analysis project Ga0099848, IMG submission 78179) | Freshwater to marine saline gradient viral communities from Chesapeake Bay - CB_1508_1S Viral MetaG | ecosystem: Environmental > Aquatic > Marine > Coastal | place: USA: Chesapeake Bay... | reverse complement strand
TTTACCAACAGCCGTTCGTCCTCTTAAATCTGGCAAATTAAAAGTTGTACTTCCATCTCCAGATCCATAAATCTCACCAATAACTGCAAATAAACTGTCGTAAGTTGTTCTTGATACTGCAGATCCATCACAAAGTAAATATCCTCCAGGAGCTGAAGATCCAGCAAAAGCAATTAAAGATCCTGATGGCATACCTCCAACATCAGTAGATAATTTACCAGTGGTGACTTTACTAGCATCAATACTTAAAGGTAGAGTTACTCCAACTGCAGGAGCATTAAGAGCATAATTAATTGTGGCGCTAGTAAATCCAGACAAATTAGGAAGAGTAAGTTGAATAAGTCCTGCCGAAGTAACACTTACAGAAAAACCTGCAGGAGGAGTATCGCCAGTTGTCTGGTAAGCTATATTATAATCTGTATCGTCGCCATTTTCAGCAAATTGAACTTGCAAATAAAAACGATAATTTGTATCGGCGTCAATTGTTACCCAACCAGTAAGTTCGCCAGCTTTATACGCGGAAACATCTTGAATATTAGAAGTAGCATTATTAGTTAATGTTAATTCTGTAGTAATATCATTACTTCCAACTACAAATCCTCGTTTTAGTTGAACGTACATACTAGAAGTAGTTTTAGCTACTCCTAAAGGAAGAGAAATTTCTCCAGCAGATGTGGGTTCACTTACGCTCATTTTACCATCCGTGGTGCTTAAGAAAATTACATCACCTTCTGATGGAAGAGCAGCTTCTACGAAATTAGAAGAAGTTAGATTAGAGACAGCTCCAGAAGAAGTAAGTTTGAAATCGTTAGCATCAATAATTTCACTAACGATGCCGACTACTTCTGAAGATTCAGGATCAGATGCGTTTGCTTTAGTGTAAACAGTTCCATTTAAATAAAGAACATCACCAACAGCGAAACCATGTGAAGCTTGCGTAATAATAACAGTAGCTTGGCCACTTGCATCGCCCCAAGTAAGTGTAATATCTTCGCCCGAAACACTATCAACTACTAAAGTTTTATCAAGTGATGCTGCGCCAGAAGGCAAAATAAGTTTTTGATTGCTTGATAAAGCTGCAGGAGCTGATAATTTAATATAATTTGGAGTTGGAGATTGCGCGTCTTCTAATACTAAGTCTCCAGCCGTTGTAATATCTTGCGATCCGAAATCAGGATTGATTTTAGTTCCAGAAATAGCAGCAGCCGAATTAATATCAGCATCAACAATACTATCTGCGAGATCTAATTTGCTATAAGCAATTGCTGCAGCTGTAGCAATATCTGCATTAACAATACTGTCAGTTAATGCTAATTTACTATAAGCGATTGCAGCAGCTGAATTAATATCTGAATCGACAATACTATCTGCGAGATCTAACTTGCTATAAGCAATGGCAGCAGCTGAATTTATGTCTGCGTTAACAATACTATCAGACAAAGCTAATTTACTATAAGCAATCGCAGCAGCTGAATTAATATCAGCATCAACAATGCTATCTGCAAGATCTAGTTTACTGTAAGCAATCGCAGCTGCAGCAGCAATGTTTGCATTTGCAATATTTGAAATCGTATTGTTTGTAGCATCAATTGTTTTATTTGTAAAAGTTTGTGAAGAAGTCAGATCAGCTAAATCTGTCCAACCTCCATTTACATACACTCGAAAAGAATTTGAAACTGTATTATAGTAAATATCACCATTAGTTGGTGATGCAGGATCACTTGCTAAACCAGCAAAGTTGATACCTTTAAAAACTTTCATAAAATCTAGAGCCATTTTATAATTCCCTCTGTCCTTATTAGGCTTTATGAGGCTTTATTGCCTCATAATACTATTTATTAAGCTTTTAAACGCTTAACATCTAGATTAGCACTATATGTACCTGCCGAAGTAGTGTAACTAATTTCAACATTATCACCATTTATAGCAGCGGACCAAGATAGAGCAATATCTGCCGTTTCTGTACTGCTATCAAAAATAGAAACTGTGGAAGCAGCTACTCCTGATGCATTGTCACAAACTACCATAATTTTACCTGTTCTTCTATCATCGCCATTTCTAGCCATATAATCAATTTGCAAAGCTTTTACTACTTTACTATCAAATGTTAAATTAGACAATACGGCAGTGGTAGAAGCAGTTAAAGAAGCATTATGAATATATTCTTCTTCAACGAAGTCAGTTAAATTGCCGTCGCCTCGTTTGAAACTGTCGGCAATAGTTAAACTACCGGAATCATTAAGATTTGTATTACTGTTCTGAATAAGTTTACCAGTAGTAAGATCGAATCTTGCAACTGCTTCATCAGTAGCAGATGCAGGACCAGCAACTTTTCCGTCTAACTGCGTTTGAATTGCTCCAGAAACACCTGATAAATAACCTAATTCGGTATCTGAAACAGACGATGCGCTGATTACGCCAGATGCATCAGAGACAAGTGCTTTATTCGCTGTTAAAGCGGCTAATTTGCTCAAAGAAATAGCTGCGGCAACAGCAATATCATCATTATCAATACTTCCAGTTAAATCTAGCTTACTATAGGCAATTGCAGCAGCAGCGGCAATATCATCGTTATCAATACTTCCAGTTAAATCTAGCTTACTGTAAGCAATCGCCGCAGAAGCGTTAATTTCAGTATTCGTAATGCCGCCAGAAGCAACTTTAACTCCAGAAGCCGATTTAGAAAGAGTAGATCCGTCTAATTCTAAGCTAAGCTGACCGCCAATATTAAAAGCAAGTCCTTCGCCATCTTGATCTACACTAATGTTATTTCCAGAGATAGTAATACCATCTCCGCCTGTTAAAGTAGCGCTAGAGTTAAATAGTACAAATACGATAGGATCTGTACCTAAAGTGGTTACTTTTCCTTGCTGAACAAAGATTTTTCCAGCGTTTTCGTCACCTTCTTGTACAGCTACATAAGCTCCGTTGATTTCATCAATTGGGCTAATATCATTAAAATCTGAAGATCTAGACCAAGCTCCAGAGGCTGCAACATAAATACCGTTATCTTCTTGATCTGTTTGATCTTTTACTAATACTCTATCTCCAGCTTCAAGTGTTTCGCCGTCAATAGTAAGAAGACCTGATAAAGCTGCTAAATTTGCAGTAGTTGCGATTCTTACAGCTTGTTTTGGTTTAAGACCTTGTGCAACATCGTCAACATATTGTTTATTAGCTGCATCAGTAGAAGCAGATGGAGAACCTACATTTGTAAGCTTACTTCCGCCCATTGATTGATCAGCAGTAAATGCTACTGATCCATCTTTTTTAATTACATCTGCATCATCTGCTTTTGCATTTAATTGGTCTTGAATACCGCTTGTGACGCCAGAAACATAACCTAATTCAGTTGCTGTTACTGCGGAATGAGTTGGAATTCCATCAGTATCACTAATCAAAGCTCTATCTGCAGTAATTGCAGCAGCATCGGACATTACTCCAGAAGCATTATTTACTACTAATCTATTAGCAGAACCAGCAGCTAATTTACTTCTTGTAATAGCGGCTGCAGATGCGATATCAGCATCAACAATGCTAGAAGAAAGATTAAGTTTACTATAAGCGATAGCAGCAGAGGCATTAATATCCGCATCTATAATTGATCCTGTTAAATCGAGTTTACTATAAGCAATGGCAGCAGAAGCTGAAATATTTGAGTTTGTTAAGGCACCTAAATCGACATTCGCATCAGGCATTGTAATTGTTCTAGTAGTAGAAGGAGAAATACTACCAGCGTCAAATGCTAATTTTTTAGTTAAATCCGCTTCATCTCTAATTCTAAAAACATTATCATTGAATTCAGTAGTAGCAACGGCAATGCTTACCCAACTGCTTCCATCATAAAGTCTTAAGAGGCTGTCATTTGTATTAAAATATAAAAGACCTGCAACTGGTGATGCTAGATCAGCAGCAGCGTTACCTAGTCTTAAGCCTCCTGAAAGTTTTAGTTGATTATTGCCCATTTATTTCTCCTTTTATATCCATTGCCTAATAGAATATTTTAAAAATGCGTTAAAACCTGTGCTTGTTGTTACATATTGTACTAATACTTCTCCGCCAGAAACAGAAGCGCTAAAAATTACTCCTGGATCATTCAAAGTACTAAAATCATCATGTATAGTTACATTTGTAGAATCATTTACAATTAGCATTCTACCAACTTGTTTTGCTGTACTTCTAGTTAAACTATATTCTACAATTGCATAATTGTAAGTACTTGCATTGTAACTAAATGCTGTAGTAGGAGTAGATGTATCGTCTACCAAACTTATACTACTGCTTAAAGATTTGATGGCTAAACCATTCAAACCTAAAAATTTATCTGTACTGTCCCAAACTAATTCAGCAGATCCATCAAAAGCTCCTCCAGTGTTAAACTGAATAGATCCTTCAGATCCTCCAGGAGTAGAACCGCCTCCACTGCCAGAAATAACTGCCCAACTAGATCCGTTCCAAATATAAAGTTCCGATGTGTCTTTTACTGCTCTAACATCTCCAATCTGATTACCAGAAGATGGAAGACTGGCCGCACTATCTACAGCTGATTTCCAGCTTACAGCGCCTCCTTGACCGAGCCGTATAAAAACATCAGACATTATATTTTATCGCCTTTTCCGTTAATCTGAACATTTAAAGTTCCACTACCAGAACTGGCTGTATAAATAACTTTTACTCTGTCGTACATTGAATATGGTTCTAACCAAAGAGTAGATCCAGCAGAACCGTCAACAGCTACAATACTTTCAGCTATATCTGTATAATTGTCGCCATCATTGGACACTTGTAATTTAAGTTCTCCTTCTGGAGTTCCTGTCCAATATGCTTGAATCGCATATCCATTAGTAATCATTAAAGTTACTTCGTCGGATTCAATATTTGATGACATATCGCCATCTGTAACAATTTTGATGTTGTAAATACTTTGTTGCATTAATCATTCCATCTTTTTGTTACATATTTCATTGTTGCATTAGATCCTGTACTTGTGGTTGTATACAACAATCTAATATTTCCAGAATTAACATCGCCAGAAAAAGACACGCCGCAATCAACCAAAGTCGAGGCTTGGCCCGACACCTGCACAGTTGTTCCGTTCGACGACATTATAATTTGTCCAGTCTCTTTTCCTGTTGATCTTGTTAAGGAATATTCAACAATGATGTTTTTATTATCTGCTACTGCAAATTGAAATACTGTACCACTAGTATTATCAGTTAAAGTAGCACTTGCTAATTCGTCTATAATATAACCATTAGCATTGATTTGATCTACATCTACAGTTGTTAAAGTAGTATTGTTTGTTACTGATAGAGTATCTAAAGTCCAAAGTCCAGTAGAATCTACGGTACCGACAGAAGTTGCATTAGCTGCAAAACCAATTGTATTTGTGTTTGCTAGATATAGACCTGTTGTTAAGTTATTTTGAAATCTTAGTGGAGGATTAGTAACTCCAACTGAGTCTGTAAAAGTGTAAACTCCAGAACCGATAGTAGTATTAACTAAAGTATCAATACTATTAACAAGTTGGGTTATACCTACTGCCCAATTTGTTGCATCTTGTCCCCAGTTTTCATCACCTAATCTTGGATATTGATAGGTAATATTATTAATAATTAATGGAACTGGCAATTTGTTTTCCTCGCGCTATATGCACCTAGTCTTCCAGCTGTCCGACCAATTCCAGTGCGGTTTAATGTAACAAGATAAAAAAAAGTAACACTAACGTAAAAATACCCAGAGAGGCATAAGCCTCTCCAGGTATACAAGTCAACGATTAAGAATTTCTGATATTCTCAATTTTAACGAGTTTAGCAGGCGCTTCTGCAAACAATGTTTGATCAGTGTATGCACGAAGTTCGTAACCAGCATTGCTAGTCAATTCCAAGAAGAATTCTTCTTGTGGTCGGCCAGGCATTTTAAAGCTGATGTCCATTGCACCAATTCGCTTAAGAAGTTTCGGTGGGAAAATGAAGCACTCGCCTTCTTTAGCATAGATCGAAGAAACAATGTCAATTCGACCGTTTTGTCCAAAGAAGCTGTACTCAACAGCACCGTTCTCAAGTTTGGCACCTTTGTAGCTGTCATCATATCGTCGAAGAGCAGCTTGATCAGTAGAAATGTTTGCCCAAGTTTTAGGCGAAAGCATACATACTACGTCTTCATCCAATCCACGCTCAACAGCTCGTGCAAGAGCGTTAAGAATTTTAGCAAAAGAAAGAGCAACATCGTTGTTATCTACAACGTTACCTTTCCAAAGCGCGTATTGTGATGCGTCGATGTTGTATAGTGATCCAGTGTTAGAAACAATTCTATCTAGACCAAAAACATCGTTATTTAACGATCCACGAGGAATCAAGTATGCACCAGCAGCTACAGCATTTTGAATAGCATTCAAAGCAGCGTTAGAACTAGATACAGTAAGTTTTCGAGCAGAAAGATCAACTGCAGTAATGATAACTGCATCACTACCGTTCAAAAGGGTAGAAGATCCGCTATGAGTAGCAGTGTCGATACAATCCAATCGCATTCCTTCGCTACCAGCCCAAATACCAGAAGCCCAATGAGCAGCTGCGATGTCTAATTCAGCAGCAGTCGCTGACAATCCAGTAAAAGTGTCGATTTTGGCGAGGTTAGTACGACCATAAAGGTTAGAAATTTCCAATCGCTTAGCCATTGAGTTCACCATGTTTTTAACCATAAGTGAAGTAGCTTTAACGAAAGCTTTCTTGTCGTTAGAAGCGCGAGCAGCTGCTTCGTAACTCATTTGAGAACGAATAAGCATTTGCGCACCTTCGACTTGAGCATCTTTAAATACAGCAGCAACTGCATCTTGAAGTGCAAATGCACCTAGTGCAGGATTAGCTGCGCTGTAAGTAACTCCATGTTCGTGTGAAAGTTGTCAGTTTTGTTACTCTCTATTTCTAGAGGGAGATACTGCTTCGAGCATCTCTCTTACGTTTTATGTATATCGTAAGTTCAGACTATCGCATCCACTTTAAAAGTGGCCAAATCATTTAGTCGTTCACGGTTAAATGAATATTTCTTTAATAAAGAATCACTTACTAATTCTGTGTCAAACCTACACCAATTACTTTTGTGTGCTTTCTTAAAGTGACATTTAGTACATACTGTAACTAAATTATCAGCATCTAAAAAAGCTTCAGGTTTAACCCAGTAGGGTAATATGTGATGCGCATGTAAGTGTCCTCCACGTTTTTTACAATAGTAACAAGTATATTCATCTCTATTAAAAACCCTGTTTCTAACAGGAGCAAATTGATGAATTTTGAAATCCCTCGGTCTTCTTATATATTTACCGTGTTTATAATTAGGATTTCTTTTACCTGTTCTTTCTTTGGACTTTAACCCTATCTTTATTTTACTTTCTTTGGTATGTTTTTTACCTTTAAAAGCTGATGGTTGTCCTTTTCGAGAACTACTTATTTTTTTCGCTATTTCCCGAGTATGTAATCTTTTGTAATACTCTGGATTTTCTTTATTTCTCATTGAAGCTGCGTCACTTTGAGTCCTTAGCACTCTGGCTTCTTTTAAAAGCCGTTTAACAGCTGTTGCGCTGATATTATACCTTTTTGCTACCTTATAAGAACTATTTAATTCTAAATAATCTTTTATTAGTATTTCAATCGGAATATCTATCGCAATCTTTTTCATTTATTCCGCCTTGTCATCCTTATGAGCCATTATACTCTTTAAGGACCTCCAAGTCAATTAGATCTGGTTTTCTTAACTTATTTTAGTTAAGCCGCACAATTTACGGGTTGCATTTGTTAATAACATTAATAAAAATTATTAATGTTATACTAGATCATTTCTGTCTAGTTCTAGGACTTCTTTTGTTATATCCTAGTTCGGACTATCGCATCTGCTATTTTAGCAGTCTTCTCGTTTAGTCTCTCACGGTGGCTATTTGCCTTCCGCCTTATTGTCCTCTTCAGGAGTTCCAAGTCAATTAGAGAAGATTTTACTACCACCAACATTAATGGTAAAAATTACCGATTTCTTTTGATGCTTCAACGTAAGGAACGAGTTTAAGAAATTTAACTCCATCAGGAATTAGATTCTTAATCTCGCTGCTGTAGACTTCTTTAAAAAGTCCGTTGAGCGTAGAGACTTGATTAGCTCCAGTAGCCATATTATTATATACTCCTATAAAATAAATTATTGTTATTTGATTATGTTAACGGTACTTATATTTTTCATCCGCCGAAGGTAGGATAAAAAAGTCAATCGTGAACACGTTCAAATACCAACATCGAAGATCTTTCTGGATAGCTTATCGCGTCCATAGTAACCTAAAGTTGGGTTTTACTTGTGTTACATTATTATTTATTAAAATAGTAACAAAAGTTACATAGGTAAAAAAATAGGGAGAATTTATCTCCCTATTTTGCAGTTAAGTATATGAATTTACTTATATTTTTCTTCTAGTTCTTTGAAGAAATCTCGTGCAGCTTTTTTAGTTTTTGGAGCCGAATTCTCTTCAGATACGGCGGTAGCTACAGGAGTGGTTTTGATAGGGTTTTGAGGAGCTTTTTCTTTTACTTTTTTAAGCTCATATTCCCTGATTTTCTTAAGATTATCTTCTCCAAGAAGAGATAGCATGTCATCAACATCTAATGTGCCGTACATGCCTTTTAATTCTTCTTCGATTTCTTGTTTTACAAGAGGAGCAATGTCAATTGGATCAATTTCATATCCACTTTCTAGAGCTACATATAGTTTTTCAGCGATTCGGCTGATTGTTCTTTCATTTCTAGGAAGTTTATATGTTTCAATGGCATTAATGATTTTATCAGAAAGCTCAGCCTCATAATGACGCTGTAACTCTGCGATTCTATTAGCTTTTTCTTGTTCTTCTTTATTTTTCTTTTCTTCTTCGTATTCAGCTAATTTTTGTTCTAATTCTAGTACTTTTCGTTGTTCGTCAGTAAGAACTTCTTTTTCAAGCTCTTGACGAAGATAATTTTCAGCCATTTCTCGTACATCGAATCCTAGTCTAGCCAGAGCTTTTTCTGGATTTGTTTGAAGAAGTTCTACAATGGCTTCTGCTTGTCGAATTTTTTCACTGGCTTGTTGAAATTTTTCATTGGCAGCAAGACCCAATTGAGCTAGTCTTACCATGTCATTGTAATCTTTGATTTCTTTTTGTTTTCCGTTAACTTTTAGAACTTCTTTGCCTTTTTTAGTTTTCCAAAGCTCAGAAAAATCTTCCATAAGTTGCTCAACAGCTTCTTCGGCTGTTTGTTTAGGTTCTTCTGTCTCTGTAGATTCAGTTGTTTCTGCGGATTCGGCTGTCTCTTCTGAAGCAGCTTCATTTTCAGCAGCTTGTTTTGCCATTGTGGCGTTAGCTTCAGCAAGAGCTACAGCTTCATTAACACCTTGGTCAATATTACCTTCTGCTGGAAGATTAGCTTCGCTTACAGCTGATTCTGATGCACTAGTTGATTGTGATGCGCTAGATGATGCGCCTGATGACGTTTCTGACATAGTATTCTCCTTTATACGCCCTTGAGGGTAGTTATTGGTTATGGCCGTCTTTCGATAGGCCCTATAATACTATATATTAAAAAAAATAGGGGGCCGAAGCCCCCTATCTTTTGTGCTATTTAAGAGTCTATGCTCTTTATTAGCGTTTGTTATGCTACTACGTACATGAATTGCTTCTGAATCAATAGTTCAGTCGAATTTTTAGCAATTCCTAGCTGGAGAACGATTTGACCAGATCCACTAGGGATAGTCGATGTAATCGCTCCAGGAGAAGAAGGATCAAGGTAGTAGATTTGTCCAGGAGTTAAACCAGAAAATCCGGCAACAACTCCTTCGTTGATAACCATTACAGATGCGTTAGCATCGGCTGATTCTTTGGCAAATCCGATTGCCATAGCGTTTGAAAGTGCGTCAGCTTGAGCTTTTCCAACACTGTCAGCGCCAGATATAAATACTACATCTTTTGCAGCTAGTGCTACAGAAGCAGTAAATTCTCTTTCGAGATTTTTAGCTTCGTCTTTACCAGCTTCGAGTGCAGATACTCTAGTATCTAATGCGCCTTCAGCAGCAAGTGCTCGGGCTTCTTCAGCATCAACAGCGGCTTGAAGAACAGCTTCAGCAGCAAGTGCTCGTGCTTCTTCAGCATCTACTTCAGCTTGAAGACTAGAAACCGCAGAAGATAATTCTTCCTCAGTTACGTATCCAGTATCAAGAGCATCAATTTGAGCTTGAAGAGCAGCATCAGCA
>Ga0099848_1001711_pt1 | contig 10277 bp, 5 predicted proteins | sample CB_VirMetaG_3_FD_78179 | JGI IMG/M metagenome (GOLD analysis project Ga0099848, IMG submission 78179) | Freshwater to marine saline gradient viral communities from Chesapeake Bay - CB_1508_1S Viral MetaG | ecosystem: Environmental > Aquatic > Marine > Coastal | place: USA: Chesapeake Bay... | reverse complement strand
CCTTGCTAGATGTGGCCGATACAATGGTTAACCCCGTATTGCCGCTGCTCTGATAAATAACAACGTTATCGAAATCAGCGTTATAGCTACCAGGCGACGATGTTCCGAATCCTACGCGCTTGCTGCTATCCAGCACCATTACATCGCCGTTCAAATCGCCAACAATTTGCCAAGCGTTATTGGCACCGTTGCGGCGCTTCAACGTACCAGTCGTCGTATCCGCCCACATCATGTAGGCATACGTTGTCGATGGTGCGCTGCTGCCGCTGTTCTGAGTGACGATGGCGGAGAGCCCGTTGTTCAGATCGCTACGAAAAGCGGCGCCCGACTGGTTATCAATGACGTAATCGTGCTGAGCCATTAGGTGATCCTCTTGCCGTAACCAACGGCGGTGTACGAGAAGACGCGGGGTACGCCTGCTCCAGCCTGGCTATAGCTTAACGTGAACGCCGTTTTCGTCACTGCGCTTAAGGTCATAGCCTCATTGCCCTCCAGTCCGTAGCTGGTAATGCCGACTATCGGGGCTTTGTAAAACTCGTTGCTAAACGTGAAGCTCGAAGCACTGGTGCTAGTGGTAAGCGGACCAGCCTGTTCAATCCGTTGCTGCAGTTCCACATCAACCCCAAGCTCGTCAATTTCAATGTTTTGAGCGGCGGCAAGTGTGCTTGCAACAATCTTGAACTGGAAACCCCAACCACGCACTAGGGCGTTGCTGAACTCGCTCCACGCACTCCATGTTGGTGAGCCGCCAGGATCGGTTTGGGTTGTCCTGACATACATCAGTACATCGGTTTGATCCGCATTGGAGCCGTCAATGTCCGGCCAAGTGTCGATCAACGCCGTTTGCGAATCCCACAAGGTTGATGGATAGAAGCCATTGGCAACAATGTATCGCCGCAAATTCACATCAAAGATGCCTTCCATATCCAGCGTGCTGTAGAACGTGTATTCGCCTGTGCCCAGCGTGGTATCGGTTAGCTTCAAGCCGTTGATTACGGCGTCATATTGCATATTGGTTTTTGTTCCAGGGAACGTAGTGGTTTTAATATCGTCAATCGTGCCAAGGCTGTCCCATGTACCCATGTCATCGACAAGGGTGTAATAGTTTTGCTTTTCTCGATAGCTCTGAACCAGCAGGCGATCTTGAGGTTCTGGTAAATCAACAACAACAGAGGCTGCAACCGTGGATTGATTGCCGGTGTCATCCTCAAATTTGACAAAATACGTTCCCTCCAGCAACGGCACCTGCTTTTGGGTCTGGCTACCTGCTGCTGCCTCGATGATTTGCTGGGATGCAGCCCACGTCGCACCAGTCGTTTGAGTGCTATGGCGGATCAGCACCTTGCCACCAAGTAGCACGTCAAGTGCGGTGGCGCGTGTCCAACTCAAAATTGCTGTTGATTCTGAATTGGGCAGCAGGTTCAAGCCTGTTGGGGTTTCAGGCGGTTCCGTCTTGCCGACAGCATCAAACACAAAACTGGCGTACTGCAGCGAAGGCAAGCCGACACTGTTAAAGCTCCATACCTTGAACTGATATTCCCCAACGGTGGTATCGAGGATCTCAAACTCGTTGCTGTTGACGCGCCGCGTGAACCAATTGTCGTTATCAAGACGCCACTGAACTTGATACTCCGCAACGCTTTCGACGGGGATCCAAGTGAGCAGAATTTTTGCTTTGGCTAGACCGCTATCTTCGTACAGAACTTCACTGGCGCCCAAACCTGTTGGCGTAGCAGTACGAACGTTAAGGTCTGTGATATCGCGTTGTTGAAGCGGACTGCCGTTCTCGATATAGGAATACTTGCTTGCGTTGTACGCCAAAGCAGTGACGGTGTAGTTGATGCCGTCCTGTTCCTCAATGCCAAGAACGCGCCAAGTTGAAGTTTGGATATTGGTCGTGCCATAAAGCCAGACGCTGTTGGCATTTGGTGCAGTCGTAAAGGCAGAACTGACCGTGATGGCGTTACCCGTGATGCTGCTTACAGCGCGTTGTTCAACAGTGCCATTAGGCAGCACTACGTTGAGTTGTGGACTGTTGGCAGTGGTCAACCCTGTGGCGTCATCGACTGTGATGACCGTGGTTGTAGCCGAGCGGATACGTCCACCACGCCGGACACCAGCCTTGACCGGATCGCTGATCTTGATGATTTGACCGGGGCGCACCAGCACACCTGCATCGACGCTAGTGGTGAACGTGACGGTCTCGTTTTCGTATTTCTCGGAGTACAACAACCACCTGCCAATGCGTGCTGCTTGTCCGCGTGATGTGCAGGCAAAGGCAGAAACGTCAGTTTTGACAACACCGTATTTCGCAATGCCGTCTGCATCCTCAACTACTTCATAGGCAATATCGCGTAGTTCCAGGTCGAGATAACTAACAACAGCAACAGTTGGGCGAACTTTGCGGCTACTGCCCTGGTACGCAAAACCGTCTTCGCTTACGTTTGCCAGCGTGAATAGGTAGGCAGCATCAGCAGCCTTGTCTTGACTAACTGTCAGCGCACCAGTGCTCCAATAAGGCATTACCCGGAATACCGAGCACATATCGTTAATTAATTTGTAGGCATCTTCAGCCGTCTGGATGTTGACGTTGCACGAGAAACGCGGCTCTAGTCCGTTAAATCCATCATCTACTAATTCGCTGCTGTACTGGCTTGCTGAGAAAAATGCCCACTTATCAAGCTGAGAGGCTGTGATGTGATCACCGAAGCCGTAGCGGGTGCTGGTCAGTAAGTCCCACAGAATCCAAGCCGGGTCGGTAGTCCACTGTGCTGCACCGAATGTTCCGTTCCAGGCGCCGCTATAAATCAACCTGCCTGTGGTTGAATCAACGGTGGCATTGCTTGGGATAGCAACTTTGATGCCACGGATTAAATAACTGCGGGATGGAATGTTGCCGAACTGCTCGGCGCTAAGGCGCATTCCAACAAGGGCGCTATTTGGATACTTAAACTTGCCGTAGACAATCTCTGTATAGCTCTGCCAGAAGAGGTTATTGAAAACCTTGGAATCAAAGTCCGAATCGTCTAGCGTTTCGCGTACGACTTTGATATCAACAGGAAATGCACCACTGAGTTGAATAATGTAATCGCGTTCATAGGGGTCTGATGTGCGCCCTGAAATGCTGTCTTGTTTGGCTAGCGTGAATCCACCGCCGTTGTACTGGACATAAATTTCGACATTTATGTTCGAGCCACGGATGTCTCCGTTGTCGCGGATGACTTGTAATTGCGGAACACTCAGCGTGATGCGGACAGCGTTGACAGTGCGATCAGTGATGGTGCGAGTAATTGGGGCGCTATTTTTGACGCGCACATTGACGGAATGCTCGTCTTCAACGGCAGACGTAAAGCTGATACTTTCTTGCGCCTGCGTACCATTTCGGGTTTGGATATAGTCGCTAGCGTTATCAGCCCGAATGCCGTAGTTATACGAACCATCGGTATTTTGCAGCGGTGTATTTTCAATAAAGATTGACCTGTGTCCGTCTTTTAAGCCCTCAATTTCGCCCTCACTTAGCAGGTCAACAAAGGTTGCGTACTGAATCGAGTTGAGGTTATCTGGGTCTTGCTCGGGTGTGCGAACTGTGCCGCCATTGCTGGTAGTAGTGCCGCCAGCACCACGGATTGAAAAAGGAGCTTTTTTCATTACAGCCGATCCGTGTCGATGCCAGCAGAGATCACAACCGAACCAACCAAGGTTTCGCCGTACACAACTGGTACTGGAACGCCCTGTCTGCTGGTTTGCTGGATACCCGAAAAGCTATAGGACTTTCGTGGATCCTGCTGTGTATCGGGTCCAGCCGTAGGAACAACGGGCACTGGTGTGAGTAGCTGGGCTACGCCGCCTAATGCCAGTGACGTACCAGCGGCAAACAATAAGCTGCTGCCCCAAGCAGCCTTGGCACCTAAGCCTCCAAAGGCACTGCCAGCACCAAAAGACACGAAGGACAACGCAATCAGACCTACACCCAGCAGAATTTTTCCCGTTGCGCCGCCCGCGCCGCCGATGACCGGGACAATGCGGATTTCCTGCTCACCAGCCGGATCGTGTAATTCTTCCGCTGCCAATGCATAATTCCCGACGCTGACTCGGTAATACTGGTCAGCCATGTGCATTTCAAGCTGCGGAAAATTCGCAACTAAAAATCGGACAGCCTCAGCAGCACTGGCAATGTCCGCTTCAAAAACACGCTTTTTTAGGAACTTTGCCAGCTTGCCGTAGACACGAACCTTGCGAAGCATCGTTCCAGATCGACCTTTGCCTAGTGTAGACGCTGCTTGTGGCGCAATCTACGTCCAGTGCATTTCATCAGCCAGCCACCATACAGATCTCGGGATGCCAAGCGCCCGCGTAAGTGATGCAGTATCTGCTGCTCACCAACATAGACGCCGCAATGATTCAAGCCGGGGCAGCCGATTGACATCAGCAAAAAATCGCCTGGCTCTAAGGCATCCTCGGGTTCCAGTTCTACAAAACCCGCCTCGCGCCAATGGCGTTCAAATAGCGGGTCAGCGTTGAACTCATCGGGGGTGCGTGGGCGCTGCCAATCCGGCAGGGAAATTCCGTTCTCCTTGTACCAGTCGCGTACCAGCGTCCAACAATCTGTGATTCCCCAAACCCATTCACGCCCAAGCAGCGGTGCGCGATAACCGGAAGGCTTCAACTCATCACTCCAGGATTCAGTAAGCGGATTGACGATGTACCAGGGCAGATCGCTGCTCTCGATGGCAACTAGATCTGCTTGGCTGGGTACGGCTGGTGTACGTACATGGCTGTGGACTACAGCAATGATTTCGCCCTTGGCATCCGCAGCAATGTAATCATCTGGGTCAAGGATGAACTGGTCCGCATCAGCCGCGAGGTTTTTGCACGGCCAGTAGGTCTCCAACCCTTTGATGATCACAACCAGCCCGCAGGATTCGCGGGGATTTTCAGCTTTGGCGTGCTCTAAGGCTGCGTCTTGCCAGGTCATGTGAACAGCGTGCCAACGCCAGGGAAAGACCCAAAAGGCAATTCGCTGTTTGAGCCAAAACGGACTTGGCAGCTAATCACACGCTTGCCACATACGTCACTGCCTGAGTCGTACACCGGAGTGTCGCTTGCGCTGAACCATTGAGTCATCGTGGCATTGCCTGTCAACGTTGTCCCGCTATCAACCGCAAGGGTAAAAGCGTTTGTTGAGACAGTGGCGGGCTGATAAAGACCGCTAGGTTGCCCATCGCCGCTAAACAAAATGTAAGTATTTTCACCAGCGACTAGCCCGTGGCTGGTGATGCTTACCTTCAACCAGTTGACAGTGACTGAACCAGAATTGGTGCGACTACCTGGCACTGTTACCGTGAACGTGTTTGTGGCAGCAGATGCCACGTTGTAATAACCACCATCTTGGCGCACCAGTTGGATCGTTACGTTGCCGCTACGTGCCAGTAATGCACGACCTACTGTGTCGATAGTGAAGGTGTTTGTCGTGACAGAGGTAATCGCATAATTGCCGTTGTCTGGAGCATTGGCACCAGAAGTGAAGGTCAGCGTAACTAGATCACCAGCCAATAAGTTATGGGAACTGCGCGTGATTGTGATTACGGTTGATCCGGCGGGCGCTGCCCACGTTCCTGTAACCGCTGTGGATACTGGGGTCAAATAAACGCGATCACCACTCGAAATGCCGTGTGACGTGCTGGTCACAGTAAGTGTGGTGCCTGATTGCGAGTACGTTGCCGATAGTTGCTTGCGTGAGAAGGTGCCGGTTTTTGATGAAAGTGGGGTGTATCCGCACTCAGCCGATTTGTACTGCCATTGGCAAATGTTGGCGATGCATTGACGTTTCGGGGCGCGTACACCAGCCAGGTCAAAGGCAGCAGCAAGCTCAAACTCGATTACGTCGCGCGTTTCTAATGTCTTGCGGTCAACGTAATAAATTTCTTGCGGAAATTCGGCAGTGGGATCTGGCGTGCCATAAGGGTTTGTATTACCAGGGAAGTTAATAGCGTCTAAGTAGCGTGCCAGTGTGCGGATGCGAGTGACCTTGGCGCCCTCCAAGCCCTCGGGCAGTGTTAGTAGTAACGCTGTGATTGTGCCTAGTAGGTTGCTGATGCGAAGTTTGGGGCGTGGCAGTTGTCCGTTGCCGGTGTACTCAAATCCGTCAGCTTCAACGGGAAAGCGTTGGTAGGTGTTACCAGCCCAGATGATGTCGCCGTTGGTCGTTAAATTAGTGCCCGCATGAAAACGATACACATCGCTAGTGCCGTGCATATCTGTATTCAGTTCGAGCTTGAACATCTCGATGATGCTGCTCGGATTGATTTTCTGTAGTTCAGAAACGGGGACTGCCATTATGGTTCAAATACTTGGCGGAAGGTGGCGCTGATTGTGGCCAAGGTCGGGTAGTCGATTTTTTTACTCCACTCTTCGCATACCCACTTGTAGGAGGTGGCTTCATCCGGGGGTGTCCAGTCGAAGCTGGCGCTATCCAAAGCACGCGCGTTTAGGAATGTCTCAATAGTGTCCGAGTCTGTTTCGCTGATGTAGTTCCAGGTGACGCTCCAGACCTTAGGGTTTTGGTTTAGTCCAAAGGTGAGACGCTGCTCATACCCATCGCCGAAACGCACGGTTTTTATTGCAGGCTTACTGGCCTTATTGGCGCCGTAGCTTATGGGAATTGCGGGGAAGGTAGCCATTATGCAAGCAGGCCTCCGGGACGCTTCTGCTTAATCAATTCTGCTTGGACCGCGGCACCTATGGCACGTCCAAGTTGCGAAGCGTTCGATTGATCGCCACCAACTTGAGACCCGGATGCATCCACGTTCACCGTGACGCTCGTCGACCCACCACCTGCGACACCCAGCTTACCGTCGGCTCCGCGTTTGAGCGGAATAATTGCCTCCGGGCCAGCCTCGCCCATCAGCCCGAAGCGGCCCGTGCCACCGTCGGCATAGGCGAACATCGTGGGGCGATTGACGATGCCGCCCATGGCGTAAGCCTGGATGCCCTTATTAAACACGTTACCTTTAGCATTTTTCGGTATCGGTACGAAATCCAGTAGTCCTTGATCCCACTTCAGGCCCTTGGCGCCGGCGGGTAGACCAGTTGAAGCTGCCTTTGTTGCACCGCCACCTGGTAACAGTTTGACTACGGAATTCAGAATCGCAATTGTGATCATCTGAGCAATGATCTTTCCGGCCATATCCAAAAAGTACTTAGCAAGATTCTGGAAGAAGCTGGCAAGTGCCTGCTGAGTAGTGACGCTTCCGTCGATGACGCTCGCGAAGGAATTGCTGAATGCAGTACCGATCGCACCAGCGGCTCCGACGATCTGATTGACCGGGTTGAGAAGCTCGGCCATCTCGCCTTTGAGCTTGGCGATGTTCTGGCGCATCTCCTCGAAGGGAGTTGGGTCGATTTCTTGGCGATACAGTTCGACGCCGGTATTGATGAAGCCTTCTGCCCCTGGTACGCCTTTGTACTCACGCTCCAGGCGCTGACGCTCACGTAACAGAAGGATGCTGTTGTAGTCTTTCTCGTTAATTAGGCCTAATTTGTAGGCGCGGTCGGTTAGTTCGAACTTTAGTTCTTGTTCTTTTTGCAGTAATTCTTCTTTCTTTTTGAGTTCATCATCAGCTTTTCTAGCCGCGTCTTCTCTGTATTTAATCAAACCGAGCTCAAACTTAGACCGCGCTTCATTAAGCAAGTCTTGACGTTTGAGTAGATCTTCAGTCTCAAGCCCAGCTTGATATGCCTCAAGCCGGTATTCAGCTAGAAGCTGCTCAAGTTCATTACCTCTGAACTGTGCATCCCGGATCTTATTACGTAAATCTAACTCTTGCTGCAGCATTACAACTGCGCCCTTCTTACCCTTAGCTCCGCCAGCAGCGTCGCCCTCATCTGTAGGAGGTTTGAAGTTTGTTCGATCGGGCTGATCTGGTTTAGGCTCTGTCCTTGTAGGAAGCGCTAAAACTTCTCTAGCAAATTGTGCGCGCTCCCTGAGTACATCCTTTCTTAGTCCACGTACCGCTGGATCCATACCTCCGACGACTGGAGCAAGAGGCCCCAAAAGTCCTTTGGTTATCTCCAATGGCGAGTCAAGGCGCTGTCCTTCTTGCCTGATAGACCTGAGTGTTCTTTGTGCTACTGCCTTACTTTCTGCTGTAGCGGAACCTGCAAATATCCCGGCGGCACCTCCTTGTGACTTTCGACCTCTGATTCGGTCTAATTCTTGTCTGGCTTGGATAAGATTTTCAAGCCCTAATAGAGCAACTGTAATTACAATAGGAGCGGCTGCCGCTAGTGCAAATGCTTTAAGTGATGCTCTTGCGGCCTTGATTCGCATTTCAGCAACAATGGCCTGTTGCGACGTCCGAGCAAAGCCAGCTTGTAGCGCTAAGAATACTGTACTAATTGGGCCGTTCATCGCAATGAACGCCTTCATAGCCAGATTTACTAATGCGAACGTCGCCGCGAACTTGGCAATAGCGGCGATCTTGCCTGCATTATCGATAATAAATTTCAGCCCTTCTCCGACTTTCTTAGCGGCCTCGACTGCAGCAGGGGTGATATCAGTAATGAACTTAGCGAAGGCTGCTTGGAATTCGGCGCCGATTGGCTGGAGCGCTTTACCAACTTCAAGGCGCATTGCGTTGAACGCCACAGTTAGACGCGCACCAGCGTCTGCGCTGCTGCTTGCAATGGTCTGCGCTGTGCCGCTGAAGCGCACGCCGAGCGCCTCAACGAATTTCATCAGCTCGTTCAAGCCGACTTCGCCTTTCTTCAGTGCTTCCTGCAATTCGGGAAGCGACATCTTGTTCGCTTCGGCGAACATCGTGACCGCACCAGGCAAGCGCTCACCTAATTGGCCGCTCAGTTCTTCTGCGCTGACCTTGCCTTTGGAGAAGACCTGAACCATCGCAGTGATGGCGCCTTGAACGTCTTCCGCACCACCGCCCGTCGCCTTGATTGCGGAGGTGACGTTCTTAAACACAAGCTCGGCGTCGGTTACGTTACCGCCCGCGCCCTTAACTGCGGCGCTGAGCTTCGTTATGCCCGCAATTGCTACTTCCTGCGGGATGTTCAGCGTTTTGGTTACATTTGCTGCGGCCTGGACTCCACGGTTGTATTCAGCCTGCGAACCAGCGACCCCGCGAAGCGCAATCTGCAGTTTGCTGATCTGAGCCGCGTAATCGGCGGTGCCTGCAAGCTGCTGTCTTAGGGCGCTGATTTGCGCACCAGCGGCTGCACCGGCAAAGGCGCCACCAACTCCGCCAAGCGCACCACCGGCAACGCCGCCTAAGAAGCCCTCGGGGCCGCCAAAAATACCGCCTGAAACTGCGGCGCCTGCTACTTGGGCGTATCCGCGAGCGCCTAAAGGTGGACGAGCAGCTCGACCCTGGGCGCCGACTCGCATCAACTCGACGGCAGAGCGGATCGGTTGAATCTGATCGCCTACGGGAGGACGCTCGAATGAGTAAACCGCCCGTTTTGCCCGTGCGCGTGCAATCGATTTCTCGACTGCCGCCTCAGTGATGGCCGCTCCAGCGGTAGCACGCTGCGAAAACGCCAGAAATCCGCTGCCCGCAGCGGTTGTCTGTGTTTGTATAAGCCGTAGTTTTGCAGCTATGCGGTCATAAGAATTGGCGTTCTGGTCGAGATCCCTATTCAGCTCGCGTTGAACGCGACTCATCTCCCTAGAGATGATGTTGTAGGTTTCGCCCCCGCGGGTGACGTTGGCTAAGTCGCCTTGTAATTCATTGAGGCGAAGGCTTAGTGCAGCAGTTGTGTTTGGTAGATCGCCGACGCCGCGCATGTAGTAAGCGCGGACTGCTTCCACGGACATGTCCATGGCGCCCTGCCCTGGAATGCCCAGCCGCGTGGTGCGAGCAGCCGCTGCAATGACCCTCTGACGAGATAGTGCGCGGGTATACGCATCCTCCTGGATGGTTTGCCGTGCCAGCAGAGTCGCGTACTCTTGGCTGCCTACAGACAGCCCCGCCAACATCTTGCGGCGAGCGGCAAACTGACTTGTAATTTTGTCGCCTGTTTTGGCAGCAAATACGCCTTCTTGTTGAGCTAATGACCTTGCTTTCTTGGCAGTGTCCTCGTACTGAGTTTCTAAGTCTGCGAGACTCTTAGTTAATTCTCGTATATCTTTTGTGAGCTTCGTGTATACGGCGCTGCCTACAGTGGCCTGCTTTTGCAGCGCCTTGAACGCCTGGATCTGACCTTCAATTGCCTGAACTGACTGGTTCGTACCAGCGGCAACTTCCTTTAATCCCTGCCGTATT
>Ga0099848_1001710_pt1 | contig 10283 bp, 10 predicted proteins | sample CB_VirMetaG_3_FD_78179 | JGI IMG/M metagenome (GOLD analysis project Ga0099848, IMG submission 78179) | Freshwater to marine saline gradient viral communities from Chesapeake Bay - CB_1508_1S Viral MetaG | ecosystem: Environmental > Aquatic > Marine > Coastal | place: USA: Chesapeake Bay... | reverse complement strand
ATATACAAATATTGTCCATCTGATCTTAATGTATTACATTACTTATGAAAAAGAAAAAAGTTCTATTTTGCACAGAAAGTGGCGACCTTTCAACAGGATACGGTAACTACACAAGATCTTTGCTTAACAGATTGCATGAAACCGGCAAATATGAAATAGCAGAACTTTCATGCTATAAAACATGCGAAACAAAGAATAATAATCCCTGGAAAGTATACCCGAACGCCGTCAAAAAGGACGATCAAAGAAATCAAACCTATAAGCAAAATATCCAGAATCAATTTGGGCAATGGAGATTTGATCTTGTTGTTGCTCATTTTAAACCAGATGTGGTTGTAGATTTCAGAGATATTTTTATGTCGGTGTTTCAAAGAACATCGGTATTTCGTAATAAGTTTCATTGGGTGCTGGCCCCAACCATAGACTCATTTCCTGTTAGACCCGAATGGGTAGATTCTCTAGCTAATTGCGATACCCTACTAACACATACCGAATGGGCGAAAAAAGAAATAGAAGAGAGATATTCGATTCCTGTTGCCGGAGTTGTTAAAGATTCTATAGATACAAAAATATTTCAACCAATCAATAAGATAGGAATGAGACAGGCATTTGGGATAGAAAATATTAGCTCTACAATTATTGGTAGTGTTATGAGAAATCAAAAACGTAAACTTATCGCAGAACTGCTGAAGATGTTTTCGGATCTCATAAAAGACCATCCTGATACATATCTCTATCTTCATACGAGCTACCCGGAAACCAGAGGATGGAATATTCCTTCGTTATTACTAGAGCACGATGTTTACCATAGGGTGCTATTCACCTATGTCTGCCAGAACTGTTCCAATATATGTCCAATGACATGGAAAGGAACTTCATACAAATGCCAAAAATGCAAGAAAAACAAACTTGTACTACCAAGCTCATCTACCGGCATCAAAGATATAGAGCTTGCTCAGATATACAACATGTTTGATATCTATATACAATATGCAATATGCGAAGGCTTTGGCATACCTCCTCTTGAAGCTGCTTCGTGTGGCATTCCTATGATTACAATGAATCATGGGGCAATGAAAGAACTTGGGGAGGACTTCGAAGCTGAATTAATTGATGGAGAAATTTATAGAGAGCTAGAAAACTCATCAGACAGAATATATCCTGATAATAAGGACTGTCTTGAAAAAATTAAGAAACTCATTAATCTATCTGAAATTGAAAAAATAAAGATCAAAGAAAAATACAGAAATAAAGTTCTCTCAAAGCATTCCTGGGATATAACATCAGAGAATTTTGAAAAAGTACTCGACAACATAAAAGATCTAGAAGAAAACAGATGGGTTGCTATTCCAAAAGAACATTTTGACAAAATTGTTAAAAACGCACCCAATTTAGAAAACCACAGAGATCTTGTGTATCATGTGGTAGACAACATCCTTCAAGAACCAACGCTCAAGCAAAGCTTTTTTATTCAAAGCGTTATAAAAGCTCTTGATATAGGATACATTATTGACGACGACGCTCTTATTCCATATGATAGACAAGCAGCAATGAAGACTCTAGAAATGTGGTTCAATAATAAGGTTTTCTTGCATAGGTTTTTAGAAGATCCCTCGTTACTCTCAAAAGAAAAATCAGACTTCTTAAATTACTAAGAAAATGAAGAACATACTATACATAGGACCATATAAAGAAAATACAGGACTAGGCAGAACAGCCAGAAGGTATGTTGATGCATTGGGGTACAACCTCGATATTAATCTGAGTATAAGACCAATATATTTTAGTGCGCATCTCGATTATGGAAACGAGTCTGGTAAAGATTATGTAGAGTTTGAAGATAATAGTAGTCAAGCTTATGACATGGTTATACAACACGGATACCCTAATTGTTTTGAATATCATGCTGATTTTGGAGAAAACATATGTATTCCAGAAATCAACACGTACAACATAGGACATACCGGATGGACGGAAAGACTAAACATGATGGATACTGTTATAGTTCCATCAGAATGGACACATAAATCTATTGTTGATGCTGGATGTGAGAGTAAAATAAAAAGAATACCCGAACCGTTTAATCTAGAACATTTTAATAAAACATACGAACCGATATATGAACTAGACGAAGAAGCTTTCGTCTTCTATTATATAGCCAGCCACAAAGACAAAAATAATATTAATGCTTTGGTTGCTGCCTTTTTTCTGGAATTTCAGAGTCATGATAATGTTAATCTTGTGATTAAGACACATAAAGAAGGATTTACTGATTCTGAAACGGAAAGAATAGTTATATACGATATTGAGCAATTGGAGAAATGTTTGCGGATTGATTATGATAGTGTTGTCAAGCCGCATATACTAGTTGGGCAATATCAGCAAGAATACATCATGAGACTGCATTACCAAGCAGATTGTTTTGTTAATGTTTCTAGGTGTGAAAATTTTGGAGCTTCGTCTATAGAATCAATGCTTTTTAACAATCTAACCATAGTGAATAAAGGTAGTGGACCAAATACTTACATAGACCATAAAAATGGTTTTGAAATCAATAGTTTTCTATCTCATGTCTACAGTAAAGATTTTTATGTACCATACGAATATACAATCTATGAACAGTGGCGAGAGCCATACCTAGACTCTATTAGAAAACAAATGAGACTGGCATATGAAACCACAGAACTAGAAAAAGATACAAAAATTCAAAACTTTGATAGAAATATCTTTACTGAGGAAAATTTCCTGAAAGAACTATTTAAACAATGAACACGCTATCTGGAATACTAAGCAGAGAATTATTAACGCCCAACGACAAACTCAATATCTTATGGACCTCTGTGGATGATTACAGATTTGAAGCTACAATCAAATCACTAGGACATAACATTATTACATTTAGTCATTTATATTTTGGAACATGTATACCAAACGCAATCATCTGCAACAATAAAGTTTTATTTTACAAAAAATGTAGAGATATATCTATTCAATTTCATATCCCAATACTTGTGATAGACCATGAAACAAAACCAGATACTCTAGCAGATAATTTGGAAACGTCTTTAGTTTATAGATTTCCTACGTCATACAACGTAGCAATGAGTGAAGAAATTGCAAACTCATGGTCGGTCAAATATAATTATGTATTGAAGACAGAAGATATACGAGACAAAGAATTTTGGTCTAATACTATTTATCAAACCTCCAAACTAATTTTTAAATACAATGGAAAATCTTAAAATCTATTTTCATGTCAAAGACCAGGAACTGATACCATCAAACAGCACCCCTGACAATATCACCAACATAGACAGTTACGAAGACGACTCAATAACAGAAGTAATTGTACAAAACATGTGCGACTATCTATTCAAAACAGACGTTCCACTAGCTCTGCAAAAAATATTTCAAAAAATGAGCAAAGACGCAAAATTGCATATACAAGGCTCTGATTTAAAACAACTTTGCTCTGCCTATGCGTTCAACATGATAGAAGCGTCTTTAATCAAAAATAGTCTATATCCATACAAGCAATCTATACATAATATGTCAGAAATTCTGGCGTATTTACAAGATATAGGCTTTAAAATCAAAATCAAAAAATACATCAATATTTTTGAATACTATATCGTAGCTTATAAACCATGAATCAAAACACTTGTTTTATAGTACTAGCACCAAAAACAGATCAATACTGGACAAAATACAACCATAAGCTTTCTTTAAAATTTAACAACGAATACCTGATTGACCATCAAATTAAAAATATATTTGCAAATTACGCTAAAGCAAATATAATTGTTGCTGGCGATTTTCACGGAATGAAACTAAAGAAAACTAATAGAGTCAAATATGTTCAAATGTCTTTTGACGAATGTACAAATATTGGCGGAGTATTAATGGAGCTAGCCTCTAGAATTAAGAACACCAGCATCTGTATAATCAATATCAGTCTAATAATGAATATTGCATATCTGAAGAGTATGAATATTAATAAGACATGCATGATCAGTAGTCAAAATAAAAAATTTGAATCCAAAATAGGCTGTGTTACAAAAAATGAACAAGCCCATATCGAATCAATATTCTATGACCTAGATAATAAGCTGTGCGAAATGCTATATATTCATTCGAGAGATATTCCTAGTTTTAAAAATATACTCACAAATGAAGTTAAAAGATATATGTATCTATTTGAAATCGTTAACATCTTAACAAGAGATATGGATATTGTTCTTTATACAACAAAAGCTAACGCGATGCATCTTGATAATTACCATAAAATGATACAAGCCAAAAGACTTATATCCTACATAAACAAAAAGGGAACAAATGTTTCTATTTAAACAAAGATTATCTGAGGATAAATTAAATATAGCAACAGTGCAAGCGTATAATTATCTCTGTGAATTTTTGGGTATATCCAAAAAAATAATTTTTACAGATAAGTGCGACCTATTCATGAGGACAAACGCTATATTTCATAGCCACTATGTATCTGAGATCACTAAGTCTTCATATTTTATTGTTACTAATGAAAACGACATAGCAATACTAAAAGATCTAACAAGGCCAGGGTTGCACAAAATTATTCTAATATCAGAAAAACACGCTAAAAACGACGATGACGTATTCTATATACAAAATACTGGAGACTTGGTAACCATAGGATACGAGATAAAGGAGATAATGCATGGATAGCCGGTATGATCATCTTAATGAGAGAGAAAAAATAGAAGCAATTAAACAAAGATATCTTGAAGAAAGCCAGAGTTTTCAAAAAATAGCGAACGACATGGGTACATATGCTAATAAAATTCTTAGAGATGCAAAAAAATTCAACATACCGATAAGAAATAAATCAGAAGCTCAGAAAAATGCTTTAGAAAAGGGTGTTCATAAGCACCCGACAAAAGGTAAGACCAGAACAGAAGAAGAGAAAAATCGTATTGGAATTGGAGTTATGAACAATTGGGCGAATGCTGATGAGAACACAATCAACCAGAAAAAGCAAAACGCTAAAACATTATGGGAACAAAAAACCGACGAAGAAAAACAAAATATGCTATCAAAAGCAAATGCTGCTGTTAGAGAAAGTAGTAAAACCGGCTCAAAGATGGAGCACTACGTCCTCAACTTCCTGATTAAACAAAATCTAAAAGTAGAGTTCCACAAAGAACAAATTTTAGCAAACACTCGTTTGCAGATAGACTTGTTCTTACCTACCATGAATATAGCAATTGAAATTGATGGACCTTCGCACTTTTCTCCGGTTTGGGGAGAAGAGGTCTTACAAAGAAATCAGGATTATGATAAGAAAAAATCTGGATTGATTGTGGGTAAGGGATATAGACTTATCAGAATTAAGCAAACAAAAGATTTTTCGAAAAGTAGAGCTCTTGTGATATGTAAACAGTTACAGGATATTTTGGAGAATATCAATCAACATACATCCAGAATTATAGAAATAGAGGATATAGATGCCTAGAAAAAAGGAAAAACCCGAGGAAACAATGACAAGTGAAGAAAAGGTAGTTATACCTACTATAGCAGATTTGGAGTGGACTGATCATGTTTTAGGATTATTGTCAGAAGATGAAAAAATACAAGGTAATCCTACAACTGATGGTTTGCGTAGAATTTTTGAACGAGCTATGGATTGTCAGATTCTGGAAGCAAGTTCCAAAGTCGTTCAAGCTCCTTCTCCAGAAAACGAAAAAAGAGCAACCGTTGAATTTACCCTCGTATTTAAACCCAACTGGGTTCCAGACGGATTTAATGAAATAAGGTCTGTATCTGGCTCTGCGGACGTTTATTGGGGCAACTGTGACAAGGTTTTCCGAAACCATCCAGTTGCTGTAGCAGAAACGAGAGCTGAAGGTCGTGCTCTCCGCAGAGCATTACGTCTTCGTAAAGTTCTTGCTGCAGAAGAAGTGGTGGAATCTACAGAAGACGATATCGGTCCGGATAATGTAACCAAAATAACAAATAATCAGATCAATTTTATTGATGTGATTGCTAAAAGACTTGATATAAATGTTCTATCAATAATCAAAGAAATTGGTATTACAGAAGATAGCGTGAAGAATATATTGCATGAAGACGCTCTAAAGGTTATTAGAGAGTTATCAGGGTATCAGCAAAAAGTTGATGAAATTCCTGATGTAGTAAAGGGTTACGTTAACAACTGGAGTCTCGTATGAAAGTAAAATATAAGGCAAATGATAAATTGGAATTTGAGGTAGAAGGCTCTGGACAGAAAGAGCTTTTTAAAGAACTCTCTGCTATCCAAGAAATTTTTGGAGAAGAGCAGTGCGGTATGTGCAAGCATACCGGAATAAAATTTGCTGTACGAACGATTGAAAGTAATGATTATTTTGAGCTTAAATGCTCAAAATGTAATGCTACTCTATCATTTGGACAGCATAAAAAGGGAGGCACTTTGTTTCCAAAGCGTAAGGATGAAGCTGGTGAATGGTTACCAAACAATGGATGGTATAAGTGGGAAGCTTCTAAGAAATAAAACCCAGCAACTTTTTAAAATAGGCAATAGCATTTGTTGTTGCCTATTTTTATTCTGGGCACTCTATGATATCTTCCCAAGCCAAACATCCATTCTTATGCACTAATGCTTGATGTGCTCCTTCTACATAATTTGATATTGTCTTCAAGCACTCAAGTCCACACCAACAGTCTGTTTCTGGTGGTGGTGGTGGTTCTGTAGTTGGCGGGGGTGGAGGAGTACATCCTTCGTTACAGTCCCATTCTGGATAGGTCCTACTACTTTCCAAGACTATATATCTATTATCATCATAATAAGCATATATCTTATCGCACTTACAATACCCAACACCTAAATAATCATAAACTTTAATTTTAGCGCTATTAATACCAACCTTTACGTCTCCGCCCTCTGAATCCCATATGTCATAATTCTCATAAAAAGCTAAACCTCCTGCACTGCCATTTAATAATTCTGCTTCTGCAACTCCTCCTGGAGTTAAATTCTCCAATAATCTAGCTAAAACAATCTTATTAGCTGGAGGAGCTACCCATACACCTCTTTCTCTGTCCCATCTTAAATCTATCGGTCCAACTGGCCATGTTTTAGGATTATTTAACCAATCTTTAAGAAACTTATCTTTGAGTCCTCCGGAAGAAAATTCACCTCTTTCACATGCGTCTGCTGCATCTACGGCATTTGGTATAGGTTTACCAGTAATATCGTACCCCCAAGATTGTAAAGTTAATGGTCCTCTTAAAGCACTATACCTAAAAGATTCACTCTCTTGTCTTGCGTCTTCGTCTTCCTCGGTTATGGTCAAATGAAACTTTTTGAAATCGTCTCCATAGGCAATCAAGTGCGTAATAAAACCCTTTGTACTTCCATTATTTCTTCCGTCCCAATAATTTAACATTCTTTGAGAAGTAACACTATTCAAATATAACTGATGTATTGGTAAATCTGCTACAACTTGTTCATTAATAGTAAAAGGAGGAATAACATTTCTAGATCTAGATCTTGGCGGATCTCCAGGTGTTGTGCTTTCTTGCTTGTATTTAAAATCTGTTCCTCCTACAGTGGTAGCGAGTCTTGGCAACGGATCATCCTCTCCCTCCTGCTGAAAAGTGGTGATCGGACCGAGTATTAAATCCAAAGTAGAAATAGCTAATCTGCTAAAAGTATGTTCTCTTACATATTCCCAAGTATATCCTTTATCTAAATTAGTAAAAGGTCTATTCTGTAAAGTATTTCCGTCTGTCGATACAGATGGACTACCTGGTCCTGAAGCATCATAATCGCTATCATCACACTTAGAACAGGCTCTATCTGACGAATTAGAGCCTGAGTCTCTATTTGTTTGCCCACTAGAATTATCTTCTTTATCTTCAAAAAAATAACCAGACATCAATACCAAACCAGGACTCATTCCAGCTGCTGTAGCTTGTTTATCTTCACCATCTACTTCGCCAACAGTAAATCTTTTACGGTTTAATTGCTCTCCTAGTTTTTCCTGTAATCCGCTTTGATTTTTATTTATGTATTTTTGTAGTTCTAGTCTTTGATTTTTAAAAAACTTGTTGATATATGATAACGACTGATAATTCTTCGACCATAAATCGGCAAGATGACGTCCAGGAGTGCCAAATTTAGGAGTATAAGTTTGAAAATTATATGTTGTAGTAAAACCACTCTCACCTATATTAATCACAATATCAGTCAAAGTAGCCGCGTTAGAACCAACAATATAGCCTATGTTATATGACGGTAAAGACGCAACAGTAATACTTCCAGATTCTTGTTTTTGTAAACCTCTTGGTCCATCATAAGCAACCATGTTACCGTAATAATTCATACGATAATAACCATCATCATACCCAGTACTAAATTTCCAGGGGCAAAGATCTTTATTGTTTTCTATAATCGTTCCACCAACAGGATTTGCCTGATAAAACCAAGGCCCATAAACAAAAACATTGCTTCTAGCAGGAACGACAAAACTATCAGGTATAATTGTTGGCTTATGAGCATTTAATAAGTTAAAAGACGACCTATTATGAGGGCCTCCCCTGAGGTTTCCGTTTTTATCATCACAAAAAACTTCCTCTAATACTTCGTCAAAAGATTGACCGTCTACATCTTGGAATAAAATCATCAAAGACTGGGCTCCCTGTGCCAACAGATTGCTTTGGCACTTTCCAGATCCTAATGTTAATCTTAACAAAGGAGAGTCAGCTAGATCTACCAGAACATATTGCACTCCGCCTAACTCATATAAAACCTCACTAACAGAAGCCTTTAAATATAAATCGTCACCCTTTACATAAAAACTATCGTCTCCAACTTGAGATAGATCCACTTCCCAATTTAGTCCAAACCTCTCCTGCTCTTTGTAGTCGTTTATCTTTACAAAAGCATTAATTCTATTATCATTTTCTTGAAAAAGAAATGTTTCAGTGCCGATATTCAAACCTAAAATTTGTGTTTGTCCTGGTTGTGGCCATGCGCCAGCTGTTGCAGGCATATCTGATGTATAGAAAATGCCGCCTTCAGACTCTACTTTAAGATCATAATTAGGTCTATTACCATATCTATCTTTGATGCAAACTCCAGATGTCTGATCTCCAACTGCTACTAGATATTTTTTCCCATAATATGTGGAATGAATATTTTTTAACCACTCATATGCTTGTTCTAATTTAATAAACTGCTGAGCTGTTTCTTCTACAGAAAACTTTGTAATAACTTCATTTAGACCACTAGCGTCATGATTTTCCAAAATACAAGTTAAAGTTCTTGCGGATATCGCCAAAAGATCAGCGAACCCGTTCTGTCCAAAAAGTTCTTTAAAAACCTTAACTACTAAAAGATCAGCATCACCACTATTTGCTCCGTATTGAAGCCATGCGGTTAAAGACGCTGTAGATAGCAATTCTTTTTCTGTAAGTTTAAAATCTTCGAAACCCAATCCTAATGCTGTTGTTAAGAGATGGCAATCAAAATTCTCTATTTCAACAGGTAGGCCGTCAGAGAAGAAAACCTTATATTCTCCATTTTTGAAAATTTCTCCAAAATACATGTTGACCGAACAAGCCATAATTTATGCGTCTCCTGCAGAAGGTGGAAAACTACTTGGTGGATTTGGCGGATCTGGTGGATAAGGATCAAACGGAGGCTCTGCATTAGGTGGTGGCGGCCTTTCAATATCTGGGGGATTTTCGATATCAGGAGGAGGACCGCCAAAATCTCCGCCTTGTGGTACGTTGACACAGCTTCCGGCTTTGTTTATTGTGGTAAGATAATGTATATTTTCTCCTATAACAAACTTTTTACTAGGCTCATACGAAGTTTCTTCTCCATATGAATAATTGATCTTTCCTTTACCTCCACAAGAATTAGCAGAAATTGTATTCAATAATAACAAGAGCTCACCATCAGATGGCTCAGATTTTTTATTTATTGTTCTTACAACAAAACTACTACCAACTATAGAAATCGTAAAATCATAACCAGCTTCTTGACAAGCTTGATCTATAATATTTAATACATTGGACGAGCCTTCATTAACCTTAAAGTAAAAAGGACATATGGCTATAACAGCGGATACATCCAAAGTTAAAGTTTCCCCACACACAGGCAATAACACAGAACTTCCGTGGATTGCTCTTAAAACAAATACCATAGGAATGCCTCCTTCGTCTTTAAAAGAGGCCATAAAGTCCTGACAATTAAAATTACATACAGATGGTTCGAGTCTGGCTAAAACATTTATAAGGTT
>Ga0099848_1001709_pt1 | contig 10286 bp, 24 predicted proteins | sample CB_VirMetaG_3_FD_78179 | JGI IMG/M metagenome (GOLD analysis project Ga0099848, IMG submission 78179) | Freshwater to marine saline gradient viral communities from Chesapeake Bay - CB_1508_1S Viral MetaG | ecosystem: Environmental > Aquatic > Marine > Coastal | place: USA: Chesapeake Bay... | reverse complement strand
TTAGATATTATTATAAAATTCTTTTTTAAAATTATTTCAATCTTTTTTAAAAAAATATTTGGAAATATCAAAAAAGTTTCGTAAGTTTGAATTAGTCGTTAAGACAAAAACATTTATAAACAAATATAAGGAACTACTACAATGAGTAGAACAGATGAAAAAATAATTGAATTATTAAAATATAATACAGGTAAGGCACTTTGTGATAGTGGTGATGCCTATGGTAGAAACTATGAAAGAAATCAAGATATTGATTTTGAAAAAACTGATAGAGTAGAATATGAAATATATACCGATAACAATGGAAATTCAAGTATTGACTTTTCAGTAAGTTTATATCATTATCTAAATGAAATACTTGAAATAAATAATATTACTGATTTTTTAAATGAAAGTTATAATAATTGGTATAATAACTTAAATGATGATGATGATGATTGTGATTATAGTGAATTTTTAAATTATATCGGTGCATATTCTAATCAAAAATATATTGAAAATTCATATAATTATGACAATAATTTAACGCAAGTTATTCAATATTATATATTTAATTATAATAATAGAGTATTTGTATTTTTACAAATACATGGTGGTTGTGATGTTCGAGGTGGTTATACAGACCCATATATATTTGAATTAAATGGCTATTTAACTGGAAACGTTGATGTATTTGGAACTATTGATAATATAGATGTAACAAATACTTATAATGGCTATTCTTTAACAGACGAAAACGGAAACGAAATTGAAATAAAAGAAAATTCAAAAGTTAATTTAGATTTTTATGTTATGGACGACGTTTCCATATACGATTAAAATGTTCTTATATTGTTTTTAATTAAGGTAGGTATAACCTACCTTATTTTTTTATTTGTATATATCAAAAAAGTTTCGTAAGTTTGAATAAGTTTTTAAAAACAATTAAGGAAATAATAAAATGAATAATGTAAATTTTGAAATTCTTTACAATGTCATTAATGAATATAAACATAATAGTAATGACTTTATCAAGACAAGTATTTTAATAGATGTTTATAAATGTTTAAATAAAGAATATATTATAAACGATTATAAAAATCTAAAAGAAAGTATAAATAAAATAAAAAAACAGTTCAAATATAAATTGAATATATTGATTAATAGTGATTACAAACAATCAAATATTTTTAATTCTGATTTGATGTTACAATATAGATTTAAAATAAATTTTCTAAATAGTTTGTATATCAAAAAAAATAATTTGCATATATCAAAAAAGTTTTTTAAGTTTGAATAAGTTTTTAAAACAAATAAGGAAATAATAAAATGAAAACAAGTTTATACACAGAATTAGAAAAAGAATTTGAAATTGCTTTATCTGATGTAAATAATATAATAAATTATAAAGATAATGAAAAACATTATACAATATATGACAATGATAATAATTTATTATTTGCTAAGAATAGACAAGGACTTATTTCAAAATATATACATACTGATAAAGTTAAAATAACATTGGATAGTAGTGGCTTAAAAATTATAAAAGTTTATAATGATAAAAATCAATGTATTTCTGCAACTCATTATTCTTATAACAATGAAGTAACTATTACTCATTATAAGTATAATAAGAAAAATGAAATGATTGAATATACTTTATACGATGAGTTAGGAAATACATTTGTAACTAAATTTAAGGACGATGTTTTACATTATCAAAAAATTAATAATAAATTAGTATTATTCAAAAAAAATTATTTGGAAATATAAAAAAAGTTTTTTAAGTTTGAATTAAGTTTTTAAAACAATTAAGGAAATAATAAAATGTGTTATCAAGAATATTTAGATTACGTAGATATTGAATTGACTTTAAATAATATGAAAAAACATTTATTAAATCAATTCAATTTGCTCCCTAACCATACTGAAATGTTAGAAAGATGTAAAAAAATATATATTGATTGTAATGTATTATTACATATTTTTAAAACTGAATACAATTCAATTAATATATATAATAGAAAAGATTTAGAAAAATTTTTAAATAGAGTAGATAACGAAGCAATAAATTATAAATTTGAAAAACAAATAGAATTTTCAACAAAAGAAAAATATTTAGAATATGATTAAAAAAGTATTTGGAAATTAAAAAATAATTTCGTAAGTTTGAATTAATCATTAAGACAAAACAATTTTTTTTAAAACAATTATAAGGAAATGTATTATGAATACATATAATATAACTAACTATCCAAACTTTGTAGAATTTCAAGTATTCTCACAAATAAACGCAAATGATTTAGAAAATAGTAAATTAAAAGTATTAGTAAGAAAAGAAACTAATAAAAGCATAAGTTTATCTTTATACGTCGGTAAAAAATGTAATTCAATCAACAAGAATTTACTTTCTGATGCAAAATATTTAAAAAGAGAAACTTATTCTTATTTTGATAACAGTTATAATACTAATTATTATTTAAAGATTACAAAAGAACAGTCTAATAATAAATTATTAGATTTAATCAAAAGACACGTAGATATAATATTAAAAAATATATCATTAGATTTAGATATTGATATATGTATTCATAGAGAGTTAAAAGAATATATAAAATTTTAAAAAAATAATTTGCATATATCAAAAAAGTTTTTTAAGTTTGTATTAGTCATTAAGACAAAACATTTTTTAAAACAATTTCAAGGGGGTTTGTTATTATGGAAACTTTAAATAATAACATAGAAACGTTGGAAACTGAACCAACAAAAACAGAATTAAAAACATTTAATTCAAAAGATATTAGAAAGATTTATAACGAAGGTCTAAACTTAGATAAGTTATTTGATAAAGACGAGGACGACGACGACGATTATTATTATTAAAAATTTGCCTTATATTGTTTTAATTGGGGTAGGTATAACCTACCCTATTTTTTTTTAAAAAAACATTTGGAAATATAAAAAAAGTTTCGTAAGTTTGAATCAGTCATTAAGACAAACATTTAAAAACATTATAAGGATTTAATAAAATGAATAAGCAACAATTTATAAACTCTTTTATAAGAGAAAAGAACACACAAAGAAAATCTAAAAATGATTATTATTATACTGATGAGAATAATAATAAAATTTATAGATATTATAATACAAATATTTTTACATTAACCAATGATAAAAATATAATATTAGATTTGTCTTATAATAGTGTAAGCACAACAAAAAGAATAAATTTATTATTAGAATTGTTTAACTCTTCATACAGAGTAAAAACAAGAAATTTTAATTATGTTTTATATAACATAAGGACAAATTTATTAATCGGTTTGAATAGTAATAAAATTAAATTAGAAGGTAAGATTATAAAAGAATTATAAAATAAAAAAAAGCCCTCAAAAATGAGGGCTTAAATTTTAATCTAAATAATTAATATATTTTGATTCAATTTCATTAAATAGTTTATAAATAATTTTAGGACGTTTATTAATATTACAATAATCTATTATTTGGATAATATTTTTAATAGTTCTGTTTTTATCTAATAAATTAATGTAAAAATTAATATTATTATGTTTTGCTATTCTATCTAAACAAATCAAATTACGTTTGAATTCGTTGAAATTTGTAACGTCGTTTAGATACCTGTTACATATAATTGAAAATATTTTCAAAACGTTTCCAAAATGTTCCACTTTTGGTAATTCTTTCATTTTAGTAAATCCTTATAATGTTTAAAAAAAATATATTTTGTTTTTTTCTTTAATACTAAATTAATCAATTTTTTTGATATATGCAAGAAATATTTTTTAATAGTTTAAATATATTATAAATTTTATTAATAGTATAAAAAAAGATATTTTTTATAATAATTTAAAAAAAGAATAATTGCAAAAAAGAATAATTGCAAAATGAAACTGTTTAAAAAAGAATAAAAAAAACGTCTTCCATAAGAAAGACGTTTTTAATAAAATAATTATAAAATTATTATAGTGGATAACATTTCCAATTTATCGGTAATTTTTGAATTTTTATAATATTTATCCATACTTAAAAAATCAATCTCATAATTACGTTTATTCATATCTATTAATAAATGAGAATTATTTTGATATGTATAAACATATTCATCACAGAATAACAATTCATTATTATTCATATAACTTGTTATCTCTAAAACTTTAACCATAAAAAATCCCTTATAATGTTTAAAAAAAATATATTTTGTTTTTTTCTTTAATACTAAATTAAGTATAAAAAAATTAATATGCAAGAAATATTTTTTAATAGTTTAAATATATTATAAATTTTATTAATAGTATAAAAAAAGATATTTTTTATAATAATTTAAAAAAAGAATAATTGCAAAAAAGAATAATTGCAAAAAAGAATAATTGCAAAATGAAACAGTTTAAAAAAGAATAAAAAAAACGTCTTCCATAAGAAAGACGTTTTTTAATTTAGTTAGTTATCAAATTATTATTATTATTTTCTTTTGTTGTGTGATTCTCTTTTATTTCTTGATAACCATAAATATTTTTTATATCTTGTAATTTAATATTCTTGTTATATATAGGTTTGTAATTTTTTGTAAAGTACCATGCCTTATTTTTTACTGAATATCTTAATCCCATATTTTTTAAATCGTCTTTAAAATTTTTAGTTTCTAAACCCTCAACCCATATAAAAAAACCAACAAGACCAATTTTTACATTTTTCATTTTTAAAGAAAATAAACTTTTGATTTTATCAATTAAAATATTTTCAATAGTTTCATTATAAAAATATGTAAATTTATCATTTTTAGAGCCATCAAGACGTTTTAATTTTTCTTTATACTCTAATATAATTAATTTAGTTTCTGAATCATCGCCGCCGTTTAAATCGCTGTGAAATTGTTTAATCAATTCATTGAAACGTTTTTTCGTCTGTTCCAATGTGAAGCAATTAGAAAAATAATTGAATATCATAATAAAATCCCTTGTATTGTTTAAAAAAATTTGTGTTTCTCTTTGATACTAAATTAAGGATAAAAAAATTATTATCCTAATTTTATTTTTTAATAGTTTAAACATATTATAAATTTTATTAATAGTATAAAAAAAGATATTTTTTAAAATTGTTTAAAATTGTAAATATTAAAATTTAATAAATAAAAAAAAAAGTATCTCAAATTGAGATACTCAATAAATATTATTTAAAAAAATTAAATTAAATTGATAAAAGCAAAATTAAAGAGATTAAAAGAATTCCACCTATCCCAAAAATTATAATAAAGTTATAAGTAATTACATTGATGTAATTTATTTTTAAATTATTTTCTTTTAGGTGATTAAAGCAATTTTGTTTGTATAGTTTAAAAAATTCTAATAGCATAAATTTTTTCCTTATTTGATTGATAAAATAAACGGGGGTAAATTTACCCCCGTATTAATTAACTTAATTCAATTTTTAGATTATTAAAAATTAACGTTTCTTTTGTTGTCTTAATTTTTAAGCCGTCTTTTTTAAGTTGTGTAAATAACTGATTTGATAAATTAATTTTGTTTGCGTTGTTACCTATATTTTTAATTGCGTTTTTTAATTGTATTACCTCGATTTCGTGCGTTATTTTTTCACGGATAAATAACTTATTATTATTAATAAGTCTATTAATTACGTTGTTTTTTTCGTCCGTTGTTTCAAAATAAATTTTGAAAGTGTCTGAATTTTCGATAAATTCTGAAAATTCTTTTTTGTTTTCATTGATAAAATTTATTGTTTTATCAAATACTTCTTTTTTCTCTTTCAACTCATTAGAAAGATTTTCGATTATCTCTTTCAATTCTGAAAGATTATTTAATATTTGTAAGTTTTTCATAAAAACCACCTTATAATATTTTAAAAAAAAATTGTTTTTTTGATATTTGATTAAATATCTAATTCAAAACTACAAAATTAATTTGATATATACAAGCACTATTTAAAAAAAATTTGTGAACCACAGGTCTTGGTGCTTCTAAGTCCTTGATTTTAAAGCATTTAAAAAGTTATCCACAATTAAAAAAAAATTGAAAAAAAATTAAATTTTATTGATTGATTGCAATTTGTAACTAATTTTATTTATTAAATTAATTGTAATTTGTAACGATTGAAAATTGAAATTAATTGATATTTGTAACTAATTTTATTGATTAAATTGACTACCTTATTAATTTAATTGTAATTGCTATTTTTGCCACGATAAAGCCCCCCAGTCATATTTTTTTATAAATTAGTGTTAATATATGGTTAAAAAATAAAATTGATTATATGGCTTATTTGATGCCTTAAATTAAATATGACAATTATTTTCGTTAAAAAGGTAAAAAAACAACTTACCAAGAGATCTGGTTAGTCACACCTTTATACGTGTACAATTTTTCATTTACTGAATTAGTATCTATGGAAGCCTTAATAACATAGTCTTAATAACAATAACATAGTCCATATCTAATAACATAGTCTTAATAACAATAACATAGTCTTAATAACAATAACATAGTCTTAATAACAATAACATAGCACCAACTTCAATAACATAGTATAACCCACTATTGTTCTAAATACGACTTTATTCTATTGTTACATTCCAATACATAATCTTTAGATATTTCACTACCTATATATCTTCTATTATGTTTTATTGACATTATAGCCGTTGTACCGCTACCCATAAATGGATCATATACTAAATCTCCTTCATTAGACCAAGTCAATATATGATCTTCAACTAACTTTTTTGGGAATGTAGCTGGATGTTGTATTCCATATTCTACCGAATTTCCTCCGCCTACTACATATGTCCAAGTATTACTTAATTTTACTTTTCCAGTTAAACTTATTTTTTTATTAGAAGTAAATTTTCCGTCTGAATTTCTGTTCATAGGTTTTACTCTTTCCGTTCTTTTATCGTTATACTTGTTTCTTCTTTCTCGTAATATAGGATTAAACGTCTTTGGTTTTCCTTTTGATAATACAAACATATATTCAAAATCTTGATAATATCGATTATTTCCTCCTACCGGAACAGGATTACTTTTGTGATATATCATAGTATCATGTAAATTGAATCCTATTTCTTTAAAATATAATGCTTGTTTAAACGAAGTTCCAGTTTCGCTTCCGTTTATAGTAGAATCCGATACTACCCATACCATAACACCACCTTCCTTGATAACTCTATATAACTCATTAGCTATTTGATTAAAATTAAAACTATATCCATTGTAATTTCTTAAATTATCATATGGTGGTGATGTTACTACTAAATCTATAAAGTTATTATCTATATTAGACATAGTATCTAAACAATCTTCGTTATATATTGTATCAACTTCCATTTCTTATATTCCGAGTATATTTCGTTATAATCCAATATTAAATCTATATCACATAGATATTCGTCATTTTCAAATATATGTGCATTACGAACTTTTTTTGGTATATTAGAGTTACATATAAAACTTGAATTAATAAATGACAAACATATAATATTATTATCCGATGTACGAATATTAATAGAATCGCTACTGTATATCTTAGTTAAATTTTTAGTATCCATTTCTTATAATCCACATATAGTTCTTCATAGTTATAATCTAATGTACATGAATATAATAGTTTATTTTGATTAAAAAATAAACATAAATTATCATCTGTATCTAATATATTTTCTATAGAAAAGTTTTTAATTTTTAAATCAGATTGACCAGCATATACATAGTCATCATTTAGCATTGCTAAATATACGTAACTTATACTACGTTCCTTTATATAAAGATATTGGTAATAATCAAAATACTTTATATTTGCATTATCTAATATTAACTTGTTATCTTCCATTTTTTGTATTCCGAATATACATAATCTAATTTATAAGTTACAGTACAATCATTATATGCGTCAACCAGTGGATTATATTCTATTATATCTGACTTTGGTGTTTTACTCATAACAAAATTAGATACATTAAACAAATCAATATTTTCTATAAGTATAACTAATAACATTAATTCATTCTTCATCAGAAATGTTGATAGATTGTTGTATTGAACAACAACATAGTTATCTAGAAAGTCTTCATTTTCCATCTTCGGTACTCCGTAAATATTTCTTTATAATCATATGACCATATATATGAACATAAACCTAATTTATCTGTAGCAAACAAACATCTATTATTATCCATATGCAGAGTTATACTGATAGTATCCAAATGTAATTCTAAACTATTATAATCATTATATGTGAAATTACCACATAAAAAATACAAATGCATATACGCTATATCACTTTCCCTAATGAAAAGTGCATCATTTGATTTGAAATATTGAATATCATTTTCTAATAATTTATTTATAAGTTGTTTAATTTCCATTTTCTATATTCCGAATATACATAATCTATATTACCAAATTTTTGAGATCGTGATATTATATTATTCTTATATAATAATATTACTACATCATTATCGGATAATATTTTTCCTATACTAATATTAGATTTGATTGGTTTCCAATGAAAATGTTCGTCTATTTCATCATTAAATAAAAATACATATAATGTCTTATATACCATCATACTATTATTCAAAATACAATAGTAGTAATTCTTCTTATCTATATAAGATATTAACTTGTAATGTTCCACTTCTTGTATTCCGAATATATATAATCCAAATCATATCTATAAGATAAAATCTCTAGTGCCTCGTATTCTAACGCAACTACCTTTCCATAGGATATACATAATAAGTAATTTTCTATAGAACAACGGAATGTACCGTCTAATTCTAATTCCGATATAAAAAAATTATTTAATATATATAATAAAGAAAAGTCTATAGATGGGTTTCCTATATAAAGTACATCTTTATATAGTAAATAATTCTCATTTTTCTCAATATACGAAATGAATTCGTCAATCATAAATTTTCATTTTCTAAAAAAAATTTCTAAAAAATTTTTCGATTTATAGATTAGTATCTATAGCTAACTTCCATTTTTTGTAACTTGCATATATATAATAACAGTCGTATATTACATTAGAATAACATATATCATCATTATACTTACTATATACAACTATACCGCTGTTTGGTGTATGTTTATTTACTATTATAACGGTTTTTGTAATATCTACCTTAGTTATTAACTTCAATAAGTAATAGTCCAATCTCATATATATACTACTAATATCCGAACTATAACTTAATACATATTGTATGTTATCTATATATTTAGTTTCCATCTTCTATATTCAGTATATATACTTTTAAAATCATATTCTAAATTATAATAATCCATTTTTTTAAGTAAACGCAACTCTATTATTACATCAGCAGACTCTATATCTTGTGTACTTTTGTGAATTAAATTACAATTTATATAACTTAATAACAAGTATTCATCTTTCATATAAGCATAACATATATTACCATCAATAAACAATGAGTAACCTTCGTATTTATTTAGTTTTTTATTTTCCATTTCTTGTATTCTGTGTATATATAATGATAATTGTAATATAGTCCAGAGATATATGTGTATATTTCATCAGATATTATACAATCTCTACAATTATAATCTGCATAGTTTAATGAATGATTATCATCATTAGATATTATAACTGCGTTCTCATCGTCGAATCTTAACATACTATTATCCAATATATCTAATAATTCGTCTTCTTTTCTTCTAAATAATATTAAGTCTTTAGTTTCCATTTTCTATATTCGGTATATGCTGATTGACAATTGTAATTATACAATAATTACCGTTATTAAAATACTTATAACGTTTTTTAATTTCTTGTGTAGTTATTTTGTAATTATCTTCATATTTAAGGTAATTAACTGCCATTACTCATCACCAAACTCTTCTATTAATTTATTTTTAAGTTCTTCTGCAAAAGTTTCAATATCAGAAGTTTTATCTATATAAAAATCAAATGATATGGTTTTATACTCTCCATTAGAGTCTTGTTTTAGTTTAGAATAACTAAAATGTATATCGTTATTTAACATAAAAACCCTATTAATTTTATTTAAAAATACAAATATAAGAAATAAATTTCATTTTTGCAAGATATATTTTTTATATCCTGAAAATATTCTGTCATAATCGCTTTCGTCGTAGTTGGTATATATACTATCCGTAGTTATGATTTTGTTATTGGAATCTTCTAATGTTAGAGTTCTTATAGAAACCATCGTATTTTTTATTATATTGAATCCTAACTGTATTTCATTATAAACTGATAATGTTGGGTTAATTACATAGCTTATATTT
>Ga0099848_1001708_pt1 | contig 10290 bp, 4 predicted proteins | sample CB_VirMetaG_3_FD_78179 | JGI IMG/M metagenome (GOLD analysis project Ga0099848, IMG submission 78179) | Freshwater to marine saline gradient viral communities from Chesapeake Bay - CB_1508_1S Viral MetaG | ecosystem: Environmental > Aquatic > Marine > Coastal | place: USA: Chesapeake Bay... | reverse complement strand
CCAATTTCGATAGTGTTATGGTTCTGAGTAACTTCTCATCAGCAACTATGGAAGCCTCAGATGCGTCTCTGATCGTTGGACAAGGTTCTGGAGCTTATTATCTTCCAACATCACTTGCTCAAGATGGTGGATATGATGCAACTGTGGATTTTGCTCCAGTACCTAAATTAGACCGACATCTTCAGAAGATAGTTTTCAGTCAAGGTTATCGAAGCGGTGTAAATTATAGAACAACCAAAGGTTTAAATAATGGCGACATCAATAACTATGTTAATTTCATGGGTCTAGTAGCATCTCAGGGTGTTACATGTGCAGCCGTACGACAAATATTCTTAGGAAAGATAAATCAATCTGTTAGTGGTAACGCCGGACCCTCAGCCTATATTCGAGCGGCTGGTACAGTAAGAAGATGGATTCCAGCGGGAACCGTTGCAAACAGAAGAAATAGCGCTTTGATAATACAATCTGCCGGACAAGGTGGATTCAGTAACGTCGGTAATGTTATTCAACAAGGATGGGCTGGAATTTCTGGCCCAACACAAGATTGTACTCCTGTTTCTTATGGATCGAGTATTCAATCAATCACCAATAAAAGTGTTTATGCTTTATCTGTTGCAGATGGATATGTGACAGGACAAAATGGTTATAAGGCTTCTTCTAACTTTGCGGTTGGTGATATTGTTCGCCAGTTCCAATATACTGGAGCGACTACGAATGCAAGCGCTGGTGGATTCACTTTGGGTGGGGGACAATATACCGATCCAGGCACGTTGCGGGAAGCAATCGGTGAAGTAATTGCTTGGATCTTGACCGCATCTGGTCCAAAGTTGTATATCGAAAACATTTCGGGTGTAAACTTCCTTCCGACATGTGGATTCAATAGTGCTGCTTATCCTGGCGTTCTTTCATCTACACCGTTTGATGATACTTGTAGTGGTGTTTCCTTCTCTGGTTTCATTGATCTTGTTACAACTGAAGCTCCAGATAGCGGTGAATCAATCGACTACCAGTTTACATATGGTGTAGTCAGTGGTCATGATGCAGCAATTGATGTTCAACAAATTATATTCGATCCGAATGATGTCGGTTTAGCTCAAAATGGATATCTCAATCTGATGCAAGATGACAGTATTGATGGCATCGGAAGTTCTGATTTTGACAGCGGTGATCCTGCGATAGCACAGACGACTGCACAGGATTTAATAAATCAAGGTATTGTCGGTGACAATTACAAGCATGGTCAATTAGCATATCAATTCACATATAATGACTGGGATGGAACAAAGTTAACTTGGGATGCGTGGAATAACAACTTTAATATCGTGAACAAGGGTGTTGTCATAAGTTGGGATCCAAGTCAGAACAAGTTGATAACTTCGATTTGTGATGGTTCACAGGGTTTCCAAAGAGATCTCGGATACATCTTTGGAATGTACGATGACACTTGTGATAACCAGTTCGTGGGTTATGGTGGAAACGGTATTGCTTCAAATACCACAACACTCAGTTCAGAATCAGTGATCGTAGACATGGAAGGCCCTTATAATGTTACCACAAGAAACTTTACTGGGTTTGGAACCTACACACAAGGGGAAACTGCTTCTCAGTTGTTAGAGTCGAAGAGTAATTTTGCTCCAGGCCGATACTATACAGTTGGAGAAAAAGTTGCTCAAGCGGTCCCAGGCCAAACTCCTACTGGTTATGCAACAGGAACCATAGAAAACTTTACAGCAAGAGATTTAGGAAACTCAGGAGACACTCAAGACACTGTTCTTCTTATAAAGCCGGATCCGGGTCCAAGTTTTGAAGTTGGATTTAACGCCTCTGGAATATTGGAAGGTACTGTTTCAAACGGGGTTTATGTTAAGAGTCCTACTGGTAGGATTACATCAAACGCAAGTGCGTATGGATTAAGTAAATCATTCTTTAGTGGTTCATTAGGAACGGGTGGAAATTCTTCTAATCAATATTACAAGCAAGTTCCTGTTACGATAGGAACTGCTAGAATTCGACAAATAACAGAAGTATCAAACGATGCACATCTCGTTTCGTTCTTTGATGTGAACATGAATCAAAAGCGTAAAAATGAGAGATTCTTCTTGAGTGAAACAAAAAGTGCTTACTATGGTTATGCGAAAAACTCGGACGCAGTAGGAACCGACAATACACTCGGTGGTAAACTCTTCAACATCCATCCAAACTATCTTGGAAAAATTTATAACCCCGATAGAAATTCTTTGATCTTTGAAGTTCCCGTTGGTGATGTGGTGAAATCAATCAATGCTATGGATTATAGAGCGATTAAGGAATTCCAAGTTGACTTTGGAGCCAGTGATGAAGTTTCCATCTCCAGTGGGAACTCACTGATTCGTTTCGTCGGTGGAGATGCCTCTGGCGGCCGCGTCGATGGTGCAGACTTGAATAACTACATCATGATTGACAATGATGGAAAAATTATGGATCTTCTTTCAGATGCTTTCGTCCTCCGTACCAATAACACAGACTTTGGCGACTTTGGTAAGTTGACCATCTCTAAGAATACAGGTGGTGGAACTGGAACGTATCCAGCTACTACAAAGTTCTCAATGATCGCTGCACTAGAAGTAAACCCAGGCGAAAACGTAACCAGTAGCCCGATCCGATTCAAGAGACTCAGAGAGTACACAGAAAATCTCCAAGTTTCGGACGTGAAAGTTACTTCAACTGGTCAGTATTACTTCGAACTCGACAAGGTAGATATTTACTCATACAACTCTGCCTTCGACGAAGGAGTAGGACCAACTGCTGATGCCTTCGATAAACTGGCATTGGACAATGGACAACGAGATAACTATTATGAAAAGGGAAGACTGTATCTTGTCAACAATGGCCTTGAAAACTTTGGAACAAGTGAACAAGTAGAAGATGGACTTGCTAACTTCGTCACTCCAATTCAAGTCACATATCGTTACTTTGAACACAGTGGTGTCGGGCCTTTCGTATCAGAATCTTATATTAACGAAAATCCAACCGGCGATGACTTAGAGTTCACCTTCGATGATATTCCAGTTTACACTTCTCCAAACATCGGTGATGTTGTTCGCTTGAATAAGGTAATCGACTTTAGACCAATATTCGATGGTACAAACTTTAGCGACATATTCCTTCCATTCAGTGGAAGAGCCTTTAACATCTCATACTCATATTACCTACCAAGAATTGATAGACTTGTAATCACAAGGGATAAACAGTTCAAGGTAATCAAGGGTGTGCCAGCAATCGAGCCAAAATCACCAGATCAAGTTGTTGACGCGATGGAACTTTATAAGTTCTACATTCCAGCGTACACATACAACTCTAAGGACGTAGTGTCGAAGTTTATCGAAAACAAGAGATTTACCATGAGAGATATTGGTAAACTCGAAAAGAGAATCGAAGAAATCGAATACTACAGTACCCTTTCTCTTCTCGAAAGACAAACCGAAGCTCTATTCATCAAAGATTCAAACGGAAACGACCGATTCAAGAATGGTATTATCGTAGATCAGTTTACTGGTCACGAAATTGGTGATGTTCAAAATCCAGATTACAACATCTCCATAGATTTTGAAAACCAAGAATTACATCCTCCGTTCATCAGTCGAAACATTGATTTCGATGTTCTGACAACAAATAGTCTATACAGAACAAATGATGATGTTGTAATGTTACCATTCACAACAGAATCAGCGATGATACAACCGTTGTCAACGAATACGGTAAATCTCAATCCATTCAACAATGTAAGTTGGTTGGGAACAGCGGTTTGCAACCCACCAAGTGACAACTGGTATGACCAAAACCAAAACCCAGATGTTCTTATTAATGTCGAAGGCGAAAACGATGCTTGGGAAAACTTGGGTTCATCTGCCTTCGGTACGAAGTGGAACGATTGGCAATCTTCGTGGGCTGGTGCTGAATACAACATCGACAAGGCACAAAAAAGTAACCAAGAAAAATCCAAGAGAGTTACAAAGGTTACACGAAACAAGGATCGAAAGGGAATAAGCAATAAGACGGTTCCCGATCGTATCACTAAGAAAGTAAATGATCGAATTGTGGATACGAGTGTAATTCCATTCGTGAGGTCACAAACTCTTGACATTACCGCCACAAACATGAGGCCAAATACGAGAGTCTATGTGTTCTTCGATGGTATCAACGTGAGTGAACAATGTACGTTTGTTGAAAATGGAACAACAAAGTCAATGATAAGTAATCCTCTTATCACTGATGAATATGGAAGAATTACATCTAATAAACAACTCAAATTTACAGTTCCGTCTGGTCAATTCAAGACTGGCCAGAAACTGATTCGAATCACCGACAGTCCTACAAATAATGTTGCGAGTGCTAGGACAACTGCTGAAGTTATCTTTGCTGCTCAAGGCATTTTGAACACAGATTCAATCAACTCAGTAAATACCAGATTACCTCATATCGTTAGAAATGGCGTCAATCAGGAAAACATCGTGACAACCGAAGGGTCCAGAATTGCAAGAGATCCTCTGTCACAGACCTTCAAGATTCTAGAGTCAGAATACCCTGATGGTGTTTACATCGACAGTGTTGATATTTACTTCAAGAGTAAATCAAACACACTACCAGTGACACTTCAGATCAGACCTACAATTTCTGGATATCCAAGTCCAACCACAGTATATCCGTTTGCAGAAGTTGTAAAGAATCCAGAAGAAGTTAATGTCAGTGATACTCCAGATGTTGCTGATGTTGGAAGTTCTACAACCTTTAGATTCTCAACTCCAGTTCACCTGGCGCCGGGAGAACATTCGGTGGTTCTTCTTTCGAACAGTGATGAATATCAAACATATATCGCTGTTCTTGGCGAGAATCAAATTGGAACTGAGATTCCTGTCACCGAACAACCAAACACTGGAGTTCTATTCCGTTCGCAGAATGCAGGAACATGGAAACCAGATAACAATTCCGATCTGATGTTTAGACTCAATCGTTGCAAATTTAATTACAGTGGGCTAAAGACTCTGACTCTTCGCGAAAGAAAGGGATCGGATAACTATACAGGAATTGCGAAGATAGATTCTTATAATCTAAACGCGAGTGTAGTGAACTGGCCAAATTCAAGATATGAAATGAAACTCAGGTTCACTCCAAACGCTGGATCTTCCGTCTCTGCAACAAGTACCGAGTATCCAGTTTCAATAAACGAAACAGTTTCTCTTCGTGAGTCCAAGAAGGTAAATCTTTCTACATCTGATACGAATGACACATTGATTCTGAACGCAAATGTAATTGGTTCGGATGACAGAGTTTCTCCTGTGATAGATTTGAAGAGAATCTCTCTTTACGCCGTGGAAAATAGAATCGAAGGAAACAAAGATACAAGTGCGGGTGGGGATGGATACAATGGGGAACTCGAACCGAAGGCGAAACCAGTTCTGCCTGGTAGAATTCCAAGAGCAAGATACATCACTCGACAAGTAAATCTCGAAGATGGATTTGGATCAACGAACGTAAAGGTATTGTTGAACCAATACAAACCAACTGGTTCTGATATTCAAGTCTTTGTCAAACAACAATCCGAAGGTGAAGACACTCCGTTTGAGAACGTTCCATACTTGCAACTCACACCAAGTACCACTGAAAATCTTGATGGGTATCAAGAAGTGGAATATTCTTTACCTAAAGATTTAATCGAACCAATGGGCAAGTTTGCAATCAAGATATGTCTGTATGCAGATGGTTCTCCGAATAATACAGCCATCGTTCCACTGGTCAAGTCAATGAGAGTAGTTGCTCTAGCATGAGAAAGGAAAGTCTCATAAATATCGAAGGTAGAAATGATCTCATTCGAGATTCAAACTCGAAGGCAATTCTATCAAACAATCGAGAAGCTCTTCACGCATATAGAGAAAAGAAAAAACAACAAGATGAGTTCAACAAAATGAAAACAGAACAAAGTGAAATTCGACAAGAAATCAATGAGATTAAAGTGTTGTTGAAGTCTTTGTTAAACAAAGGGAATAATTGATGTCAGGTTACACACTGGATAATTTACAAATAACCGAAACCTTTTATGGGTGGTATAATAAAACAAATGAAGTCATCGACCTATTGAATTCTGTTGTCGGTGACGGTGTATCAGGAGCAACACAAGAAGATGGTCGATTGATCATTGAACTTATTGATGGGACTACTCTTGATGCTGGTTATGTTGTAGGTCCAACTGGTCCATATATAAGCGGTGCTTCAATTAATGGTGATGGTGAACTTGTATTAACATTGACAAACAGTGATACGTTTAATGTCGGAAACGTAATAGGTCCGACTGGTGAGACAGGTCCAAAAGGCGATAAGGGTGAAGTTGGTTCGACAGGCGATACTGGGCCTACAGGAGAAGGTGTTCCAACAGGCGGCAATATTGGTTTTGCTTTGGTGAAAGCAACGAATGATGACTATGATACAGAGTGGGCGGATGTTTCCTCAGTCGCTCGTAGTCATCCAGGCAAAATTGGAGGTTATGAAGGAGCATCTGGTAGTTTTATTTTTGGTCGCGGACTAGACCAAGATGGACGATTCCTATTCCCAAGATGGTCAACAAATTATTATCTTTCTCAGGTACACAAGGGCCCAGGCATCTCAATGGCTGGAGCCACTGGTATCTATCCAGTCGCTGGTTTGATGGAAGGGTACACATCTGGATATGATGATGGATTGACCGCTGGTATTAAAATACTCAACTTCCTCGAAAATACTATAGCATTTGAAGGAAATGTTTACACAGATTCAAATAGTTTGTGCTTAGGACAAACACTCGACAGTCCGCCTGGATACTACTGGAACCGAATGAAGTATTTCCCAACAGCAAAACTTCAACCTTTCTATGTTGGAAATTATTGCTACGTTGACAAGTACGTTGGATATATTGCTGGTTATGAAAACAACGTATCAGATTCGGCAAGAAGAGGAATGTATGTTTGGTTTGGTATAATTCCTGCAAATTCCTTCCCAACAGGTACACCACAAAGTGAAGTATTTGCATACGATGGTTTTGTTAAAGGATCAACTTGTGCATATTTCTTCAGAGACGAAGGCGCTGGTCTTTGTTCTAATGGGTTTGCTGTTTCTGAAACAAATACAAATTACGGTGTAGATGGATTTACTTATTCTGCATGGACTGGTGATTATGTCAGAGAAGTCATTCCAGGCCGAACTGGACCGATTGCATTCTATCCAGAAGCATCTGGACCATTTGGACTCGGAGATGGTTTTGTTCTTTCGCCTGGTTGGTATTACATGATGACAGAAATGATTCCAACTGCTTGGTTTAGTGTTGGATCGAATCTGGATACCGTTGATGCTAAAGATGCTTATGGAAAAGGAATTTCTGGTGATCAAGTAATCTTCACTCATACTGATGCAAGAAACCACTACGGTGACATGAGTCTATTCGGACTCAATGGATTTGAACTTGCTCCTGCCGGTGAGAATACTGGAGTCGGTGAAGTCTTTACTCCAAGTTCATATCTTACAATTTCAAGTGTTCGAAGTGGTCTGAAGACCATTCCAACTGGTCTTGCTCCTTATCTTTGGTTTACTGTGGGTATTACGAATGATGGAGATGGTAGATTTGGTGGATCAGAGGAAACAGGATATTATCTGAAAGACCACATCGGTCTTCACCAAATTGACGATAACGTGAGTAACTATGGTGCGATGGCCATTCGAGCTCAAAACCCAGAACAAGCATCTGCACCTCGTTTTGGAATTTCGATTAAGAGTTCTGCTTCTCAGTTCGACTCACTTCGAAACATCGACCTCGGAACCAATCCACCATCAGAATCAAACTTCTGTACATACACATGGAATGGATTGTCTACTTGGGGTGGTACTGGTGAAAATTGCACGGATTGTTTGGGTGGAACCGCTGGTGGAAATGCTTTCGATTGGCATAGACTTCTTTTCGGTGGTTATGTAGGAACAACTTCGGATGGAATTGGTGCCAGTGATCTTATTGAAGGAGCAGAAAATATATATTGGTCATCCGTGAACGGATCTATCACATATAAGATTCAACTGACATGTGAATCTGGGGTTTGTCCAACATTCTGCGCTCCTCCAGGCATTCCAATTACCAATGAAAATACTTCAGAACCACTTCCATTGTGTTATGCTGGCGCGGTCGAGTTTTATCAGGATGGATATGGCGAGAATTGGGAAACTAATGGAGGTAGTAGTGGACCAGCCGACGGACAAGCCGGAGAGTACCTGATTGATCCAAGTGGAAATTTAGTTTTATGTGATTGTGAATGTGATGATGGAGTAGGAGGCGGCGTCACTCTTGAAAATGCTGGTTATGGATGTGTACAAACATACAATAATGTTGATTTTAATCTTACCAGTATAACAGACAATCCAGCAGTACCTCTAGAGTCCCAGTACTACGGAGCCTACTTCCCAGACGGAGCTCATAAGGGTGTAACTGGATTCAACTGTGATTCACATTATCCAGGCACCATTATGAATCCATACGGGTTGACAACCGCTGGTGCTACTACGAATCCCGACGAAGGATGGATAATGATATTCGATGACGCAGGTAATACATACTTCTTTGGATTCTATAATGGTGAAACTGGAGCGGCTGGATCTGGTATCGTTTCTGGTGGAGTATCTGGTGCCACATCTGGATGCACAGACTGCCATACTGGACATTATGGACAACAGGGAGAAACGGTTGATCCATCTCAATGTAGTGGAGGTCAACCTCCTCTCGGTTCAATTCCACCTGGCCCCATCGACGATCCAGAGTCTGGTGCGGGATTGGGATCTCCATCATCCATATCCACATATGTCAATGCTCAAGAAGCAATTCACCAAGAATGGTTCGGTGATTTCCCAGGCACTGAAAAGAACCACCTGATCAAATACACTGCAATATATGGTTGCACTTCAGGTACATCATATCCAGAATATCAAGGACCATGATATGCGAAAACCAATGCTAGATGGTGATTTCAACGATGCAATTTCTCATAACCACAGTCCTGCAACTCCAATCAAAGCTAGTTCGGATGTGCTCGTGAATGGTAAACCAGTGGCTTTGGTCGGGGACCAATATATCGGCATTCATGTTTTCAATGGAGATCCAAAGATATCCCACCCCGCAGGATCTGCCTTGGGAGGGTCTGAAAAGTTACTAATCAACGGAAGACAAGTCCATCGTGAAGGTGATCCAATTTCTTGTGGTTCAATTGCTGGTAAGAGCTCTGCGATCAATTTCCTAGTACCATAAGACCTTCGTTTATACATAATAAAGAACGGAGGTCTAAATGGCAAGAGTAAGTTCCAGACAGGATCTGAAAGACTACTGCTTTCGTAGACTCGGATACCCAGTCGTAGAAATCAATGTTGATGATGCACAGGTAGAGGATCGTATCGACGATGCGATCGAATTATTTACAGAATATCATTTCGACGGCGTTGAACCTCAATATCTGAAACACCAAATCACTCAAGAAGATATTGATAATCAGTATCTGAACATGGATTTAGTTGACGAAAGAGTAGTAAGTGTTGTTCGTTGTTTTCAATTCGGACAAAACACTTCTGGGAATTTATTCAATGTGAAATATCAAATAGCATTGAATGACTTTTATGGCCTTCGCAATCCAGTATCTCTTCAGAATTATGATATCACAATGAGACACCTTGAGATGTTGGAAGACATTCTAACTCCAGAGAAAAAGGTTCGTTTTAATAGAGTTACAAATCGTCTCTATCTCGACATGAAATGGGACGAAGAGGTAAACGTAGGCGATTGGCTTGTTTTTGAGTCATATGTCGCAGTAGATCCAGAAGTCTTCCGAGAGTTTTACAACGACCGTTTTCTCAAAGAGTACGCCACCGTTTTGATCAAAAAACAATGGGCTACAAATCTTTCCAAGTTTGAAGGACTCCAACTCCCAGGCGGTGTTCAATTCAACGCACAACAAATGTTGTCTGAAGCAAACGAAGAGAAAAATAGACTCGAAGAAGAGTTATCACTCAAATACGAACTCCCACCCGACTTCATGACGGGATAAACTAATGCCTACAAATCCTTATTTCAATCACAAGCCAGCACCATCATCTCGGCTTCTTGAAGACTTGACCATTGAAGCCATCAAGATGTATGGCAAGGATATGGTTTACATGCCTCGTACTCTTGTGCGAGAAGATACCATATTCGGCGAGGATAATGCTTCAAAGTTTTCTGATGGTGTTCAAATGGAAATGTACATCGAGTCCGTT
>Ga0099848_1001706_pt1 | contig 10294 bp, 10 predicted proteins | sample CB_VirMetaG_3_FD_78179 | JGI IMG/M metagenome (GOLD analysis project Ga0099848, IMG submission 78179) | Freshwater to marine saline gradient viral communities from Chesapeake Bay - CB_1508_1S Viral MetaG | ecosystem: Environmental > Aquatic > Marine > Coastal | place: USA: Chesapeake Bay... | reverse complement strand
GATTTAACAAATCATAATATAACAAATGTAGCAACTTTAACTGCTACCGGTTTAAATGTTAATGGAACTTCTACATTAACAGGAAATTTATTCATTGAAGGAAGCAGTCAAATTTTAGTAAAAGACCAAGGAGTAATAGATTTAATTTTAAGTGAGCCTACTTTATCTAAAGCATATGGTATTAACGGTAATGTTTCATCTACTAATGATTATGGTTTAGTAATAACAGGAAGAAATGCCGGAGGTGTTGATGTATCTTTATTAACTTTAAATTCATCTCAATCATCTCAAAGTGGAACTATGGATTGTCATAATAACAGGATTGTAAATGTAGTAAATCCAGTAAATAGTCAAGATGTAGCAACAAAAGCATATGCGGATTCGTTAGTAAGTGCTACTCCAAATATAGACCAAGTATTAACAGCAGGAAATACCGCATCTAATCAAGGAATAAATAATGTAGGTAATATTTTAAATAATGGTAATATTTCTATATTAGGAGGTAATGGTGCCCCTTCTTATACTTATAATGCTTCAATTGGAGCAAATACCTTAGGAATTCAATCTCGTATATTTTTTAATAGTGATGGAGCGGGAGCAACATTAATAGGAGGGAATCAAATAAATTTATCAAGTGGTAATATTGATGTTAGTTTAGTTAATGTTGGAAACATTTTTAGTATGGGTGAATTTTCATTTAATAGAGCATCACCAACTACTGGGTCTTATATTACAACTCCACAAGTTAATATTACAAACCATATTAATAGTGCGACTGATAGTGCAACTGGAACTGCTATGACTAATTATGTAATATGTGGTGCTGATAGCGGTCAAAGTGGAGCAAGTGGTAGAAACTGGATGATTAATAATGTCTATAGTGGAGCATCACAGATAGCCAAGATGAGAATCGCAATAGATAAAGGTTATTTCTCTACCGCACAGCATCCCGTAAGGATTCCTTCCCAATATGATTCAAGTTATTATGGATTAATTTTATCTTCTAAAGGTGAATATATAAATGAACCAACCGTAAGTGAAGCACATATTTATTGTGAATTATCAACAAAAGAAAAAGATAAGAATGTTTATGGTATATATTCTAATTATGATTTCCCAGTTATGACAGGTGAAACAGCAGACGAACAGATTTATTCTTTATATATTCCTCAAGAAATACCTGAGACTAAAATAGGATATTCTAATAGTGGAGGTGAAGGTCTATTATGGACTTGTAATATTAACGGTAATATTGAAAAAGGCGATTATTTATGTTCTTCTAAAATTCCCGGAATTGCTATGAAACAAGATGACGATTTAAAATATAACTATTCAATATTTAAAAGTGCTTTTGATTGTGATTTTACTAATCAAAATTCAACATATCCAGTTCATATTTTAGATAGTGATAGAAATAGAGAATGGAGAGACCCAGATGACCATTCAAAAGGTTTTAAATATGAAATGAAAACCTTCACAAATGTAAGCCATATTTTAGACATTTATGAAGATAAATACACTATTAAAAAAGTTAATAAAGTTATCTTAACGGTTCCTTATGACTTTAAAACAAATCATCCCGATTTAGTAGGTCAAAGATTTAGAGCAATGCTTATAGGTGGAACTTATCAAAATTAAAAATGTCCATAAATTTATATAACATATGAAAAGACATTTTACGGAATAAAAATAAGAAATTTAACCGTAAAATGTCTTTTTAGAATTTTAAAAACTTAAAAAAAAATCTCTAGGATAGTATATATGGATTTATCATTAAAAGATTATCTCTATATTGACTTTTTAAAACAACAAACCAAAGATTATAAACGGGTATATATTGAAAGTTTAAATGATAATTGTAATTTTCCTAATAAATATCGGGAAGAATTATTTAAGAAATATCAAATGTATAAAACGGCATATGAAGATGAATTAATGAAAATAAAAGAAAAAGAAAATGATACTGATATAGAAACTCAAATTTTAAAAAATTCGTTTCAAAAATAAAAAAAATCTTTAGTATTATAATGTTGAAAATCCACCTCCACCAGTCCTAAGGATTAGTAAGCATTCACGGGCATTTTATATTTATTATATTTATTCTATATAATAAAAATAAAATTTATTTAGTTGATAAATAATAAGATTTAAAACAAGTTCTTAATCTTGATATATCTATTGAATGATTTCCATTATTAGTTAAATTAAAGGTAAATCCTACCGTTTCATCTTTCCATTCATCAGGATTAAAAATTCTACCTCCTAAATGTAAATAATTGGTTCCTAATTTAAATGTTGATACTTGGTCTATAACTTGGTTAAATGGTGAAGCCACACCTTCAATTGTCCAGTATAAACTCGTTTGATTTGTTGGGATTCCTTCAATTTCAAGAGATAATTCAACATACTCATTAACAGTTTTAAGACTAGGGATAACATTATCTCCGTCTTTTGATATTGATAATTGGTTTATTATTTCATCACCTATATTTATAGTAGTAGTATCACCATCAGCAATAGTTAAAGGTGTAGTATTTTCAAAAATACTTATTCTTGTAAAACTCATATTTTTATCTAAAATATTTTTTATTGACATTATTCAGCAATAGAAATTTCTTCTTTTAAATCTCTTATGATGCTTTCTTTATAATTCTTTAATATTTCATCAAAATATTCCATAGCATTTTTAATTTCCTTAATAAAATTATCTTTTTCAGTTCTTTTCTTAATAATTTCATTAGACCATCTGGGATTTAAAATAATTTCTCCTTTTATTTGTTCTTCATTTAAATCCGCCTTTTCATTACCTTTTTCAACATAATTATAACAAATATATTGTTCTATATTAGGTCTAACTACCATATAATAAAAAACTTTATTATCACCTGTTTCATATAATAAACATACTGAATCATTATCTCTTATATAATTGTTAGTAATAGGACAATAAATAATATCACTAGATACCCATTTAGTAGTAAAATAAGGATTTTTATGATTATTTTTATCTTTAACATTTTTAAGAACTTTTAAAATATAAACTAATTCATCTTTTAATTTATCTACTAATTCCTCCGCTTTTTTATTATATTTATTAACAAAAATATACTCATTTTTATCTTCTTTATCTTCTTTACTTAAAAAATCATTTTCAAATTGTCTCCATTCTTCGGGAACTTTAAAAAAAACCAAATTATCAAAATTCATATATATATTAATTTAGATTTTTTAAATAAAATATCTAGAATTATTTTTCTAAAGTTTATTATATGTTTTTTATTCTTAGAACAACTAATAAAGCACCTGTATATTTTTCTAATATGGAATCATTAAATAAATATTTATCTAAACATATTAATAATATTGATACATCAGGAGCATTAACTAGAATAGATAATATAATTATTGATAAAGTAGCGACAGAAATACCAGACAAATTACCAATATGGATAGAAGAACCAGAACCAAAAAAACTAAAAGAAAAAAAACCAAGAAAGAAATTTACTGATGAGGAAAAACAAGAAAAATTTAATATAGAAATTCAAAAATTAGAGGAAAGACTTAAAAAAAAGAAAGAACAATATGATAAATTCCAAAAAAAACAATTAAAAATTAAAACACCTATAAATAATAACTTATAAAATATGAAGTATTTTGAAAAGACACTTTACGGAATAATAATAAGTAATTTAACTGTAAAATGTCTTTGTATAAATAAATTTATGGAACTATATAATGTCAGTAAGAAACCTTCTAGATGCTAACGGTAAAATACCAACTAGTATGATAGATAGAACATTAATAGATAATATTTCTAATGTTTCCAATAAAGTTTTAAATTTAGAATCAAATTTGGGAACGATAACCACCGAAAATATAACTCAAATTCAGGAAGATTTAATACAGATAAAATCTACTTTAGAAGATATACAAGAAAAAATTTATGCTTTATATCTTTCAAATTTCAATCCTAATCTAGAATAATCTATAATATTATTTATTTTCTGTATAATATTATATATACAATGGCTCAACCTGCTTTTCTCGCTCGTGATTTCACAGCAAATCCAGTTGAAGCAAATCCCGCTAGTGCTCCAGTAGTTCCAGTTTTTGGTGGAAGTTCTCCTGCTTCTTATGTATCCACTTATGTTCCCTCATATGCTACTAAATGGGTAGAAGCACTTCAAGGTCAATTATCTTCTCTTATGAGTGATATTCAAGCTGTATTTGGTGAAGTTGATAACAGACTTCAACCCTTAGAAAATAATGATGCCGGTTATCAAAATGCCGCTCAAGTTTCTCAAGCCGTAAATGATGGTTTAGTAGGATATGCTACTGAAGCATTTGTAAGCGGTGAATTAAATAGTTATGATACTAGTGCTCAAGTAGATTCTAAAATCGCAACTGCCACTAATGATATGGCAACTAATGCTAGTGTCGCTGGTGATATAACAACTGCTCTTGCTTCTTATGATGATTCTGGTGCTGTAGATGCTAAAATCTCCGGTGCTCTTGCTTCTTATGATGATGCTACCGCCGTAGATGGTAAAATCTCTACTGCTATCTCTAACTTAGTAGATGGTGCTCCCGCTAACTTAGATACTCTTAACGAAATCGCTGCTGCTTATGCTGCTGCCGATTCTACTCTTCAAGGATTAATTAATACTAACAGTGGCGACCTTTCAACTGCTCAAGCTGATATTGCTGATGCCGTCGCTCGTATCGCTGCCTTAGAACAACTTGTAAATGATTTACATTCATCCAATTTCGGACCATAAATAATTAAATGTTAATGTATTAATAATTTATAAAATTCTATAAATTATTTATATATTTTAGTATTAAAATTTAGGGGCAAATCATAAATATCATATATAATTTATAGATTTATATATGTAAAAATCTAAATACTTAATAAAAAGATTATTAATTGTAAAAATAAATTTATTTTTACTTGTAAATATCATTAAGTAGATTATTTACAGTAAATAATCATTAAGAATATATTGAATATATTAAAATTTAATATCTAACTATATTTATATATTATGAAACCAGTTAATTCATCATACATTAACGACCCTGACCACATATATTTTGATTTTAATATGATAAATAATGATACTACAGGGACTAAAGCACCCCCTAAATTAACTTTCACAGAAACTCGTAATAATCCTATCGTAAGTAATGCTGGAGATTATTTTATTAGTGTAGTAAGATTTCAAGTAGAAACCCCAACTCTTCCTTTAATGATTCCTCAAGCACAAATAGGACAAGCAGACCCAGATAAATTAATTTATACAATTACTCTAACATACACGGATGCTGGAAGTGGTAATCATTACGAACAACAAACTAATTTAACATTTCTCCCTCAAAATGTAAATGAACCAACACCCGCACCTCCTATTACTCAACAAGATATTACAAGTGGATATTATTTTATCAATAGCTTTCAAACTTTTATTTTAATGTTAAATAATGCTTTTAATGATTGCTTTACTGATTTAAATAATGCTGTTGTTGCCGGTGGTGATACTTTACCATCAACACAATCCCCTTTTATGGAATTTGACCCGATTAATTGTAATTATATCTTAAATGGTGATATTTTAGGTTATGAAACTGACAATCCTAATCATATTGGTATTTTTATGAATTCTCCTTTATATACTCTTTTCTCTTCTTTAGAATCAATTAGTTATGGTAATGTAGGAATAACTAATGGAAAAAATAATCAACTAGTATTAAGAAATATTAGAAATACTAACATTTACACTCCTGTCGCTCCTTCTCCTTCATTCTATCAATCTTACGGTGAATATCCTACATCTCCTTTATGGAATCCTGTCGTTGCTCTTTCTTTCCAAGCATCTCTCATCCCAATTGTTCCCGAACAACAATCTAAACCTTTAATTTTTAATAGTGATGTATTATTTGGTGAAGATGGAAATAACAGTGCTATTGGTAATGTATTAACTGATTTACAAGTATATTTAACTAAAGGAAATGAATATAAGCCTCTAGTCCAATACACACCAAGTGCCGAATATAGAATGATTGATTTACAAGGTTCTCAACCTGTTCAAGCAATTCAAATTTCTTGTTTTTGGAAGGATAGATTTGGTAATTTACATCCTTTCACTCTTGCCAGTGGTTGTAATGCTTCAATGAAAATTTTATTTAGAAAGAAAACATACCCACCAGAAGAAAAAGTAAAAGTTCAATAATTTCCATAAATTTATTTAAGAGACTTTTTACGGAATAAAAATAAGAAATTTAACCGTAAAATGTCTTTTTAAAAATTACAATATAATAATTTATGGAAAAATTAATCTTGTAAAATAAAATTTATTTAAGATTATTTAAATTTTATTATCTTAAATATATTATATAATATTATGGCTGACTTTAAAAAAGTTTTAGTTTTAGATGACCGCCTTCGTGTTAAAGATGATATGGATTTCGCTGTATTCAAAGGTGCTCGTTCCAATACTACTCACATCTCATCCGCTCAATCCGCTACAACCTCTCAAATTTCTTTCAATCTGCAAGTGCCTAGTGAATTGACTATTGTCGATAGAGAAATTATCTACGAGGGTCAATTTACTCTCCAAGTGTCAGGTATAGCAAAAGCAGGTGAGTATCTTGTAGATTATGGACACGGACACGCACTCGCTCCTTTCCCTCTCCATCAAATGATGAGCACTGCCACCGCCACTATTAACAACAACACTGTATCTATGAATGTTCAAGATGTATTAGAAGCAATCAACCGCTTCCACGACCGTCGCTGGCTCGCTCGTTATAATGGTATGACTCCTACCGCTTTCGATACTTATCAAAAATACAGTGATGCTCTTGAAGCTGTTAATAACCCTAACGGTTCTTATAATAATGTTGCTGATAATGATTTACTCCCCCGTGGTTGCTTCCCTGTTTCTATTGTTGATAACAATCTTGGAGACGGTGCCACCACTCAAAATGTTAAAATCACTTTTAAAGTAAGGGAACCTCTTCTTTTATCTCCTTTCATTTTTGCTGACCCTTCTACTGAAAATCAAGGTATCTATGGTATCCAAAACCTTAACTTTATCTTTAACTTAGGAAGTGTCTCCAATCTTCTTCGTGGTGTAGATAACTCTACCGCTGGATATACTACTACTCTTTTAGATGTTGGAGCTTCCGATAACTTTAAATTATACATTAACTATTTAACTGCTCCTAACAGTGTATTATTACCTCCTCGCAATGTTGTTCCTTACTATGAATTACCTCGTTATAAATCTAGAATTGCTGATATCACAGCAGGTGCTACTGAAACTGTTTCATCTCCTTCAATCCAACTTAACCAAGTGCCGGATAAATTAATTGTATTTGTAAGAAAACAAGTTAAAGGAGTCCAAGATTCTAACTCTTATTTACCTATTAACACTATTTCTATTAACTTCAACAATGTTTCTGGTCTTTTATCTTCTTCTCGTCAAAATGACTTATGGAAAAAATCAGTATGTTCCGGTTCTAATCAATCTTGGCTCGAATTCTCTGGTAAAGCAGTATCTCACACTAAAGCATATGCTGGTGCTGCCGAAGTTGTTAATACTTCTGGCTCTCTCTTAGTCCTTGATTTTGGTCGTGAAATCTCATTAGTCGAGGAATACTATGCCCCTTCGAGTTTAGGTCAATTCCAGCTCCAATTCGAATTAAATGTTGAAAATAACACTGGAGCTGATATTAACAATGGCAACCCTTACGAATTAGTTATAATCACTATGAATTCTGGTATGTTCGTAACTGAAAGAGGCAATTCCGCCACTTACACTGCTGTATTAACCAAGAGCGATGTTCTTGATGCTTCTCAATCCGCTCCTTCTATTTCTTACAGTGATGCTCGTAGAATGGTCGGTGGTTCTGTTATGTCTTTCCTCCGTAAAAACCTCCCTAAAGGTGCCTCAATTGCCAAAAATCTTTTAGGTGCTGTGGATGACCCTAGAGCTCAAAAAGCCTCTAAGGTATTAGGTGCCCTTGGATTCGGTCAATCTGGAGGTGGTCGTTCTGGTGGTGTAATGGATTCGCATTTAATGTAAAAATTAAAAAATATCTAGTAAAAATTAAATATTAAGATAATTATTAAATAATTATTATCTTAATTATATTATATAATGTCTTTAAAAAGTGCTCTTAGTTTAAATGTATTACCTGCCACTTACAATTCTGCTGGTGGTGCCGCTGCTCCAAAAGCATACGAAATCGTTAGTGGGTATGTATATATTGGTGCTGCAGGTGCTGCCGTTAATCTTACACTTCCCGCCACTGCTGCTTTAATCAGTGCTCTTGATGCCAAAAATATACTCCCCCCTGCTGGTTCTAGAGCCGGTTATGTTTTCCCTTACCGTATGTTAGTTCTCGTAACTGATACTAATGCCTTAACTGTTGCTGCTGGAGATGCTAATACTACTATTGGTGGGGGTGCTGCCGTCAATAACACCGCTGCAGCCTTCACTTTCGTTATGACTGCTGATGATAAAATTAAAGTTATGAGGTGCTAAAACTGGTAAATTTCTAATAATAAAAATTATCTTAACTTTTATTAATGGAAATATCAAAAGAAATCAAATGGTCTCCTACCTTAGAAAATTATTTCGTAGATTTAGGAGAAAAATCATATTGTTATGGATTACTTCACAAAAAAAGTGAAGCTGTATTTAGTAAAAAAACAAATATGATAAGTCTTCCTGTAATTATTTTATCTACAATTGCGGGAACTTTATCTATTTCTAACGGTGCTCTGTTTCCTGTTGATTATGAAACTCTAGCAAATGTTTTGATAGGTTGTGTGTCGTTATTCGTCTCAATTTTAAGTGTTATTGAAAGTTATTTTAATTTTTCAAAACGAGCAGAAAATCATCGTTTATGTAGTATTCAATATTTTAGATTATTTAGATTTATATCTATTGAAATGAGTCTTCCCGTTGAAGAAAGGATGTTATGTAGTGATTTATTAAAAACTAGTAGGGAAACCTTTGAAAGATTACAAGAAATCGCCCCATTAGTTCCTGATAATGTTTTAAATGATTTCAAAAAGAAATTTATGAATAATCCCAAATATGATGATATTTCAAAACCAGCAGAGACTAATGGACTAGAAAGTATTACAATTTATCACGAAGACAATATAAGAGATAAAGCATTGGTAGATATGGCATTAAATAAATTTTTAAAACATAAAAAACAATCATCAAATAATATTAAAAGTTTAGAAAGTCCTACAACACCTAAAGCAAGATTTAAACCTGAAATTGAAAATGACAGCGATAATGATTCAAAAAATAGTAGTGATAGTGTTATAGTAAATGTTAGTAATAAAGAGGATTTATAAAAAGACATTTTACGGTTAAATTTCTTATTATTATTCCGTAAAATGTCTTTTATATATATATATATTTATGGGATTTTTTAATGTAAAAATATATATTAGAAATTTAATTATATAATGTCTAGTATATATATAATGTCAGGATACGAAACTCAATATGGAGAAGATATAAGAAAGAAAATTATGGAAGATAACCTTAAATATATCAACCATTATGATAATTTTGAAAATGTTAAATTAGATTTAACCTATGGACAATTTTCCGGTAGTGCCATATCTAAACCTACTTATACAGGAGAAACAACCGCACCAAAAGATATCACCCAAACCGAATTAGAAAAAGAAATGGAATTTCAAGGTGAAGGAAAAAAAGAATACTATGGCGAAGGAATGAGTGGAGGATTTGGAAGATTTAGAATACCTACATCTCGTAAATCAAGAGCCTTTAGTTCAAAAGGACACGAAGCAGTTTTAGATGTGGCAGATGAAGTTTCTGATGTATTACCTTTATCTCAAGTAGCAAAGATGGGAATTCAAGGTTTGAGAATGGCTAAAGATTGGGCTAAATCTCGTCGTGCTGGAAGAGGACAAAGTGGCGGTGGAATGAGTGGAGGTATAACAAGACCGCAAATTTTAAAAGAAGTAATGAAAGTAAAAAAACAATATGACGCTAAAATGAGTGGAGGTAAAACAAGAGCACAAATTGTAAAAGAAGTAATGAAAGAAAGAGGTTGTTCTTTACCTCAAGCATCTAAAATTGTAAAAGAAGAAGGATTATATCAAGGAAAAGGTAAAAGTGGTGGTGGAAGAAGTGGTGGTAGAAAGAGAACCTTAGGACAACAAATTAAAGAAGGAATTGAAACTGGTAAAAAAGTTGTAGAAACTGGAAAAAAAGTAGGTAGTGTTGTAAAAGAT
>Ga0099848_1001704_pt1 | contig 10296 bp, 9 predicted proteins | sample CB_VirMetaG_3_FD_78179 | JGI IMG/M metagenome (GOLD analysis project Ga0099848, IMG submission 78179) | Freshwater to marine saline gradient viral communities from Chesapeake Bay - CB_1508_1S Viral MetaG | ecosystem: Environmental > Aquatic > Marine > Coastal | place: USA: Chesapeake Bay... | reverse complement strand
GCTCGTTCGCCCATATATTAACACATACTTTAGCCATATGAATAAATACTCCTTCTGAGGGTATAGTCTTTTAAACTACAGGACCCCAAGATTGAATTTGTTCATCCCACGTAAATTATGCTGAAACTCCTGGGTAAGGAATTGGAGCTTCCCATAAGCAAGTTTCCTCATTTAATATCCAAGAAGGATATGGTTTAGGAGGAATAAATGCATTACGTACCAAATCATAAGTGTACCCTATACCTGCAAAATTCTTTCTGAATTCACCGGTATATGATGTTTGTATCCAGTTTTGAGGTACTCCTACTGCTCCTGAAGCAATAAAATCTTCATCAGCTCTAAGTACTTGAGTAACTATTCTATTATTATCTAATTTAGCCCAATATGCCATTATGATGTGTATTGATATTTAATTATTACTATACCAGAACCTCCACTACCACCACCAGGTGAGTAATCAGAAGCTCCACCACCACCTCCACCGGTGTTAATTCCACCAGGTAATCCAGGATTATTTCCTCCATCACCACCGTTTCCACCTCCACCGAGGCCTCCAATACCACCATAAGGTAAAATAGCAGCCCAAGCTCCTCCACCTCCACCTCCAGCATAGTAAACTGAAGATCCAGTAAAGTCATAAGCTAAACCATTAGCACCACCTGGGGCATAAGAACCAGAGTTAACAGATGAACCGTCTCCTGAGGCACCTCCACCACCACCACCATTACCTGGTGAACCAGTACCATCACCACCATCAAATCCTTGTCCTGCAGTACCTAAACCTCCAATACCATTTTCACCGCCGCCTCCACCACCGGATCCACCATCTAAACCATCAGCTACAGTTCCTGAAAGTCCATAAGCACCTCCACCACCTCCACCAATAGCGGTATTACTATAAAATGAGGAGTTACTACCGTTACTTCCTTTAGAGTTAGTACCAGAAGGAGCACCTGCACCACCACCACCAACAGTTACTGTATAAGAAGTAGCAGTTAAGAATGGTTCTGAGTTATCGTAGATAAGGCCACCGCCTCCACCTCCACCACCGTGTGCAGAACCTCCACCTCCACCACCAGCAACAATTAAGAATTCACTTAAACTACCTGGTGTAGTTACATTAAATGTTCCTGAAGTAGTAAATGTGTGGATTTTGTAGCTACCAGATGTTGTTATAGTACCACCTGTTGCCTGAATAAATTCTACTTTTTGGGCTGGCTGTAAATCCTGAGTAATAGAGGTATTAACTAATACATTAGGATTAAACACATAACTTTCAAATGTTAATATGTCTCTACTTCCTGTATCTGGACTTGTTACATAAGGGTTAGAAGTACTTGGTAAGTAAAACTGAGTAGGTTCAAATACAATATTAGCGTACTGGTAACTTGAGGAAATCAATAGACTAAATTTCTGGTTAGGATCAATATTTGAAGCAGAAATATAAGTAGAACCCGTAGTTAAAGTAATTGTAAATGCATTACCAGCTGATAAATCTAAAGATGCACTATCATTAACAACATTTAAGTTAACAATATTACCTTTGTAACTACCTGTTACAGCTAATGAACCAGTAATTTCAGCCGAACCTGTATATGGGAAAGCAGTTCCACCTCCACCAGCAACAGTTAAATCAAATGTAGAGGCATCACCTTTAGTAAATGTAAGAGTATTACCACTTACAGAACCAGTGATCATAAATGAACCAGTATCAACAGTACCTCCGCTACCTGAAGGAGCAGCACCATAGGTTAATTTACCATTGGTTGTATTGTAATAAAGTACGTTTGAACCTGTTGCTTGAGCTAAATTTGTAATATTAACATCTGAAGCAGGATCACTTGCAATAATAAAGCTTTCACCTTGCGATGCTGAGAATATTAAATTATTACCACCTAATTGTACTGTTCTATTATCGTCTAAAGTACCATCACTATTGTAGATGTTAACAGGACTAGCAGCATTTAAAGCGTAAGAAGCAGTAATAGCAAATGAGGCAGTACCAATTAAATCACCTTGTAGATCTACTGGTGATACGTTTCTATTAGTATTAGCATCATAGTATAAACCATACTGATCTAATGTATCAATAGTTTGACAAGTACTTGCAGTTGATTGTACACTCGTGTAAAAATATTTACCTGGATCAGGCATATCATAATTAAGAGTGTCTACCTTATCAGAGCATTCTGCTGATATAGCTCGTGAAGCACTTGTAGCATAAGAAGCACTAACTGAAGTACCTCCTGTAATGTCAATAGTTGCAGTACCACCAACAGCAGTTACTGTAACTCCTGAACCTGTAAAGTTTAATGTATCAGCTACATTTACTAAACTACCAGTGTATTGTACGTTAATTGTATTACTGGCTCCACCACCACCTTCTCCTTGCGAAGAATTAAGTACTAACCAGTTACCTTGGTTACCATATAGAGTAACAAAATCATATGAACTAGACAAGGCGTATGTAGCAGTTCCTTCAATAATTTGACCACTAAATCCACTAATTTCTAAACGTGTAGTACCGTCAAAAGTACCATCTGCTTTAAATGTGTAAACTGATTTTTTATAATCGTTGTTTACGTAACTTGGTAGTGAAATAGAGGCAGTACCTGGGGATAAACCACTCCAGGTCATTACATAAAGTGAGGAGTGTCTGTATTGTGTATCAGACAAATCAATTGAAGTACCGTCACCTAAACTTAAAGAACTAGATTCTAAGAAAATAGATTCACCTAAGTAGGTGTCACCTAACCAAACACTGTTTTCTCTAGTGTTAAGTAAATCTAAACCAGCACCTTCTAAATTAAGACCAACTACTGTATGGCCATTACCATTAATAATTACCTCATTTTGTGTACGGTTAATAGCTACAGTATTGTCACTATCAGTTATACCACCTGGGAATCCATTTATATCAACAACCCAGTCACCATTGTTAATGTAACTTCCTGAACCTCCTATAATAATAGAATTATCAGTACCATTATAGATTGATGATGTTTGAGATGCTAATATTGCAACGTTAGATTGGTCAATATCAACTGTATTATCAAATCCAGATACTATAGCAGTGTCAGTAAATGCTCCAACAATGTTATTAGTACCTAATATATTTGTATCAGTTACGTTTTGTGCTACTTTGTTAGCAGTACCATTTACAGTAACACGAGCAACAATTTGATCTACCTCGTTACCTGCACTTACTACTCTATCTAATGGAATGTTGGTAGCTGAGATTGTATCCCAAGCAGTACTACCTGTACTATCTGATTTGTATATAGTATAGCCATCTTTGGCGGCTGCCTGAACAATTAAATTAAAATCTTCAACAGGAAGACCTGTATCATAATCTTGATAAACTACTCTACCACTAGCATCCTCACTTTGTACTTGAATATCAACTAGTCTGTCATTAAGAGCATCAATTACACGTCTACGAGGATATTGTAATTTACGATTAAGTTGTTTAATTAATTCTACCTCAACAGTATCTCTATAAGTTAAGTTAGCACCATTAATTTTGTTAATGCGGTAGTAAGCACCATCGATAAAGTACTTATCATTTAGTGCTATATTTTGAATTTCAGTTGGCTCTAAATAAACATTACAAGTTAATTTACGAGCATCAATGTCGTAAAGCGAGTTAATGTAAGTTTCCCAATAATAATGGTATGCAGAATTTGCAGTATAACCATTTACATTGGTTTGGAAGTAAGGCCAGAATCCAGGATTCTTTCTATTACCAAAATGTAAATCACGTGATGTATTAGAAGTAGGTAATGACTCATAAGTTGTCATTTGGTACCAATAGTATTCACGATGGGTTGTTCCCACTTCATCTCTAAAGAAGTAAGTACCACGTATAGTACCACGAGGTGGTGCTCCATTAGTTCCTAATGAACCACCATATGCATCGGATGGTACAGCTTTCTTACCGTTAGCATATAACAAACGAGGTTTAAAAGCATATGGTCTTGGTTCTTGTCCTGGCTCTCTTTTATGGAGCATAGGAATAATAAAATCAGTAGAGTTAGGAATATTTTTAACTGGCGTAGCAGCAAATGTAGTTCCTATTTTTCTTTCACCTATTGCTAGGTCTGAATCATTAGTGTATTTGTAGGTACCATAAACATCTCCACCAAATCTTTCAACAGTGTATTGGTTTAGAGCATCATCGTCTTCCTCATCACTAAACAAAATTTCCTTAGGTTGTTCAGTAATTGGGTGAACAATCTTAAATCGTTGACCTCTATCTATTTTATCAGTCCAGTCTTTATTTACACCCTGGTCAATCCAATCTTGGAATGGTTCAATACGTAAAACATTACGAGTACCAGGAACTGGTTCAATTACTAAGTTAAATTTCTCAATTAAACCTTGTAGGAAATCTAATGCTTTTAAATCCGCTGGGAATTGTTCTCCCATATCAACATTAGCATTAATTACAGATTTAGGAGTAGAATATGTTGTAAAATAAGTAGCGGTTTCACCAAATCCTACAGTTACTACTTCGCTACCATCATCAGTACCCAATTCAACAAATGCTCTTACCTTATCACCTGCTTCTAAAGCAATTAATTGGAAAGGAGAAATTAATTGTCCAGATTGAGGTGGATCAACAAATGTCCTACCAGCTAATTGATTACCTAAATCATCTTGTAATGTTACAAAGAATCTTAAACGATTAGATAAACCATAGTTTGAAATACTAAAGTTAAATGCTAAGGTAAAACCATACTGACCATCAGCATACGCTGTAAATTCATCATTTACTAAATCATATCTACCATAATCATCATATAATTCAGCATTAAAATTAAGCTTAGTATCTGTTAAGGCATTAAAGGTTTGATTTGATGTTGCTCTATAAGCATAGAAACTACCAGTTGTAGGATTCTCATTTTGTACACCTATACCATCATTAGGAGTAGTTAGTGTGTATAGATTTTGGAAATAAGCAGACTCAATAAATGAGGACGTGTATTCGTACCCAACTGAATCAAATAATGTATCTAGTACTGCTTTAACTCTAATTGCAGGTTTAAAATCCTGAATACGTAAAGGTAAAGTACTGTTATCAAATGTTGTTGGACTTGGATTATTTGAGAAAGCATAAGTTGGAGCAGTTGTATCTCCTTCTTGTCTACCATAATCTACGTGTGGGTAAACAATATCTCCTCCTGCAATAGCACCATCCCAAGAAGAGGTAATGCTACCATAAGTGTATGAGTGATTATATGCTGACCAATCTAACTGAGATAAGTAAGTATCAGTTAATAAGAATTTAAAATCAACTGTCTCGTTTACAACGTTTACTTGATATGTTGTGTAGCCTTTTTGGTCTGTAATAATATCAGTAATGTAAAGACGACCTGTAAATACTGCTTGACCATCAGTTAAAACTTGACAAGGAATAGAATCTTGTAATGCTACAGAAGGTGTAGCTCCCAAATTAAATAGGTTACCAAAGAACTGATTATTTTTATCAGTTCCAGGTAAACTAAATGTTTGAGAAGAAACACCAAATACATCTCCAATTGTAGCATTTTCAATTGCTGAAATGTCTAACAATATGGGTTGATTGGATTCTAGAACATCTAAATCAACTGTTACTCCATTATCGTTTGTAGCGCGTAATATTACCATATTAGATTCTTGGTCTTAGCTGGTTAGCAGGTTTAAATTCAATTGTGTATTGGAAGGTTCTTTGAGTACGTGGGTTTGTTTTTTCCACCATATCAACGTTTGTGATCACTATTGGGAAGAAATCTGTACCTACTTGTTGATAAACGTTAGCACTAAAGAATAATTCTCTTAACCAATCAGCCTCTTCTTGGTTTAACCAGTTACTATTGGCTGTTTGAGTTTGGTCTAAACCGTTATAAAATTGCGTTGAACCGCGGCGTTCACGATTGTATGCGACTGTAGTAGAGGTAGTTGAGTAATCAACAAATGTTTTACCGTATGCATTTCTTTCAATAGCAAATGCTGAATCGCTTTGTAAGGTGAATGTGTAATAATCCCAAACACCAAATTCGTTTTTCCAGGCAAATCTAACACCATCGTATCCACAAGCTGGACCTTCAATATTGTAACGTCTAAAACTAAAGTAATTAGCTAAGTCATCTACACCAGTAGACTCTTGCATAAATGCTTTTACAGTATAGTAAGCACAATTAGATAATAGTGCAGTACCTGCATTTAATAGGTTTTGTGGGCCTACTCCAATTGTGAGTAATTGTGTACCTGAAGTTTGGTTAGCATAAACTGAATCCCATTCTTGAGATGTGTTAGCACGAGGACCTCCTCCATTACCTGTTAAATTATAAACAATAGAAGATGAAATTTGTGAACCAGTAACATCATACTGTAATACTTGTATACCGTAAACATCTTGTGCTACAGTATCACTATTGTTAAAATTCCCGTTTATAAGCGAGATAGTTTCATATTCCGTCGTCTGTATTGCTTTGGTAAGTGGAGCGTAAGTTAACGCGTATTCTGCCTGAATTAAATCACCACCTGCAGTTGGGGTAGTTATATCAGAATAGTACGATGCTGAAGGGAAATTCCAATTAACAGCATCATAAGGCTCTACTAAACCATCTATTACGTAATAATAATTTGAACCTGATTTAGCAGGAGCACCTGCAGTGGCAGAAAGACCATTGTATAGTGTTACTGATGAGGAAACTGATATACCGTATTCTTCACCAAATTTAACAGCAAAACGTTTACCTACGTTTGTTGCAGTATCAAATTTTGATGTTTTAAATGAATTATCTTCTGCTAAGTATGAAGCAACGATTTGACCAAAGTTAAAAACCCCATAAAGTGATGGGTTTGGTTGTTGTTTAATTCTCTGTAATACAGTAGATGAACCTGAATAAGTCAAATCAGCCACAAATTGGAATTGTGGTTGTGTAACTTGAGATGAAGTAACCTCAAACAGATAATCACTGTTTGTCATACCAGGTGAGGTAGGTTGTTGTGTAATACTAATTGCCATTTAATCCGGGTGTATTATTCGCGTTTAATTGAATGTTTCTGTCTAAATCAATAGCTACGGCGCTTGCTAATTGACCGCTGTTTATATACTGTTCTCTAACGGTATTTAACGCAGGTTCAATAAATGGTCTTGCACGTTTAAAACGTTGACCTTGTTTTCCAATATTATAAGCAATTGCCCAAGCAAATTGTTCGACTGATTTAAATTGTTTTGGTACTGATATTCTTTTTTGTTTTACCCATTGTACTATATCTTGTACTGGTGGTTGTTTTCCTCTACCTCGTTCTGCTCCATTATCAACGTATTCACCATATTTTAACATAGTGACTGGGATAACTAATCTATCAGGTTCAACTCTAGCAGATTGTACTCTAATAGATGCTGCTAATTTACCTGTTACGTTACTACCATTTTCAGTTAACTTAATAATAGCCTCTTCCTTATAGGAATTAGCTATTTTAGTTAGCTCATCTGTGGTAGCTAGGTATTCAACAGGTATAAGTGCCATATTATGGTAAATCTGGGAATGCGCAGTAATCTAGTATTGCAATATCAGTGTAATTAAGTACACCAACCCACCCGTATGCTCTATCATTAAATGCCTCATCAACTGGGGTAATGTTTTGTAGAGTAATAAATTCGGTTTGTTGTTGTGAACCTAAGTTAAAATAAGCAATCAAATCGTAAATGTACTGTTCTGTATTTGATTTGATGTTTAATGGTGAAGCATCCTTTAGATTAGGTACATCTAATGAATACATCTCAAACGTTAAAGTACGTGTACCCGAAATACCATTTGCATTTAGATTAATTCCAGGTGAGGTAAGTGGGCGTAAAAAGATATAAGGGTATTTTACATTTTGAGAACTAGCATCCAAATAATCAAGAGCACCCTCAGCAAATGATTTAATTGCCAAGTGTGCATTACTTGCTGATTGGAATGTCTCAACTATTTGTTTGTATGTTTTCATAGTCCGTCTTCGTTTAACCAAGATACACCTGAAGTACCGGATGTGCCTTTACTTTTCTTAATGATAGGGGCACAAGCATCAGCATCCAAAATATCTTGTAATAGTTGCTTGCTAATCATTTTAATAGCTGCGATTTGATTTAAATCATATCCTTCAGCTAACATTGATTGAATTTCTTGTTTCGTCATCTTATCTTGTAATTTTGTCTATTTTGTTCTCTTTGTATTATACCATTTTTATCTTTTTCAAATGCTAAATAATTAAGTACAAATATAAAGTTTAGGTCAATAATGGATTTATCGCCTGTGATTGAAAGGATGGATGTTTCTGAGAGGTGATGAATTGTAGCAAACCATCCCCAATGGGCATTGAAACGCTCTGTTTCACCTTGTTCATCAGGGTCTTCAGTTCCTCCTTGTCTTTGGTCGCTGAATAAACTTGAGTACCTAGTAAAGAGATGTTTGCTTGAACTAAAAAAAAACTCATAGCACCTAGTGCAAAGCTAACTGGCAGTACAGACATTATATCTACTCGTTCTGCTCGTTTTGCTGAATCATATTTTTCTAGTGTGTAGTATTTAAATAGATTCTCTACATCACCAGTACCTGTTTTATATGAGTTTTTATAAGCCCAAATTACACCTTTAAATTTATGTTTTTTAATAGGGCGGTAAAGTATAGCCATTATTTCCTCTAAATTAGCAATTGGATTCTTAGCTAATTTTTCTAGGTCAATATATTCACCTAATGTCATTTTAGACATAGAGGAATAACCATACCATTGACCATCAATCTCAATAATAGGGTAAAATGAGGATTGTGCCTCACCTATTGTCTCTAATACTGAAATATAAGTTTGGGATAGTGCTATTGGGGATAATTCCAATATTTTATCTTCTTCTAGATCACTTATATAAGACAAGAACTTAACCATTTTATCTACCTCACTATCCATTTCAAGTGAGTTATAGTATTTCCAGTCCTTAATACTAAAATAATCAGGTATATTAAATTTCAATTCCATACGGTGATAAATACTCGCGTGTGCGTTGTTAGTCTTTTAAAGTAAAAAAAACCTCCTGCGTAAATGTCACTAAACCACAGGAGGGAAAAAAGGTATAGGTAAGGAGGAGACGAATTACCTTTTTTATTGCTTACAAATAATCAATCGAATATAATATACAAACTTACTTTACAGAAACCAAGTTTGAGAGTGTTTTTGCCAACCTATCTCTTTCACGAGTTAGTTGTTTCATAGTTTTTTCTTGACCCTCTATTGATTGGGTAATTTCCATCATTACCTCTACATCTTGTAGAGCACGGAAGGTAGATACAATTGCATTCATAGCAGACATTATTTTAATTATATATAAATATACAATGCTATTGTTGGGAAATCAAGCTGTAGTTTAAATCTAGTTTAGGAAGGGTTAATTGTACTTGCTCTACTGGTTTACTACCGAATGCTACCTCGTGCATTTGTTTCATTAAATGCTCAGCTTCACCTGATTGAATCATTAGGTCCATCACTTGATTACTGAAATTAGTGTTTACGTCAGCACCAAATCTAATTTCCTTAGTTTCGTGGTTAGGGATAAACAATAAATGGAATGTTTCTTTCTTACCAATAATTTTAGATACTAGAGTATCAGGTGGAACAGGTGTACCATTATATGTTTTAACTAACTCAATATCATATAAAGTTATGTTTTTATCTCCAGCACCCCATTTATTATATTTTCTTGCCATTTTGTTATTTTATTCTATAAAGTTATCAACTCTCTTTCAGGTAGTCACGTTTACATTCCCATTCCCCACTTTACTTTAGTGGCTTCATTCATTTTACTTCCTCCCACGTATAAACTACCTTTACGTAAGGCTATTTTCTCTCTAGCTTCATTTGCTAACATTAAAGACATTACACAGTCATCGTGCGTACCACTGGGTGCATTAAATGTAATTAATCCATTAGGTGATACTTTATAACTAAATGCCTCTAATTCTTGTTTTAGGTGAGGGAATAATTCCTCACTGGGTAATTCCAGTTCACCATTTTGTATTTTGTAAATTAAATTACGAATACCTTGGTTTTTATTATCGTTTGTAGTATAGAATTCCTGTGTTGTTCTAATTTCACTCCTAATTAGTTCAAACATAGGACGCCCCACCCCGTTTGATTCAACATAACCACCAGAAACGGAATATCGTCGGAGTTCAGTAACGAAAGTTTTTCCAATGTCTTCATATAATTGTCCGTTAATTCTAACAATTTTAGCGACTCGTCCTGATTCATCGATGATAGTGAGGACAGAGT
>Ga0099848_1001702_pt1 | contig 10308 bp, 7 predicted proteins | sample CB_VirMetaG_3_FD_78179 | JGI IMG/M metagenome (GOLD analysis project Ga0099848, IMG submission 78179) | Freshwater to marine saline gradient viral communities from Chesapeake Bay - CB_1508_1S Viral MetaG | ecosystem: Environmental > Aquatic > Marine > Coastal | place: USA: Chesapeake Bay... | reverse complement strand
GAATCTATGGTGCGACAGGAGCAACGCTGAGTGCGCCCGGATTGTCTGCTGGAGATTTCTTGTTCGGTGGAGTCACTGGAACAGGACTCACGGAGATAGTTCAGTTGTTTCTAAATTACGAGGGTTGATATGGCAGATTACTATTATTGGAGCGGTGCAACAGGAGCGAATGATGGATCAAGCGAAGCAGACGCATGGACTGATCTTACAACAGCATTGAGCGGATTGACCGCTGGTTCCACTCTTTATCTTAAATCACCAACCGATGGAAGTAGAGACACTTTTACTGCATCTTATGTCAACTTGTACATCATAGGTACTGTTGATACTATGACTGTGTTTGAAGGGTATAAAGACACACCCGGTGATGGTGGACCTTATTTGGGTGCTGGATCTCTTAGGAGTCCGAGTACAAACAATGATTCTATTATCATCAAATATCTAGACATTGAAAATACAAATGGTAATTACCAACCGTTCAATATTGGTGGTTGTATTCTTTATAGGTGCAAAGCGAACGCTGTTCTTGGATCAAATATGCACGCGGCATATATGGGTGATGGAGCATGTATTGTAGATTGTACATTGATTGCTTCTACAACATCAAATCCAGTTGCTAGAATTAATAGAGGTTTTTGTGTCAATTCATATATTGAACAAAATGGTGATGGTGATGGATTGAATATTGAAGTTGGTTATCGAGCGGGCACTGCTACAGGAAATGTCATAGTCACGAAAAGTGCAACAAACACTGGTAGTGGGATTTATTTTTCAGGAACTAATAATATTGGTAATGGTGCGTCTGCATTGAACAATACCATTGTTGGTTTTGCAAATGGAATTAATATTGGAAATGGTATTGGTGCTGGATCGTATAACCAACTCATTAATTACGGAAATATTATTTCTGATTGTGGTTATGGTATTGTAAACAGTCAATCTACTCATGTCACAGAAAACTCAGTGAGTGCATATTCAAACGCATTTTATAATACAACAAGTTCAAATTATTTAAATATAGCAACAAAAGGACAGGTAGACGATGTACAATTGACTGCTTCCCCCTTCGAAGACACAACATATTATCAGGTAAATGATACATCAGGTGGTGGTGATCTCATAAAGGGTTTACTAGGCGCACCGAATATAGTTGATGGACCTACATTTGAGAACAGGAAATCATTTAACACACATGGTGGTGTTGTACCGAGTCCATTTGGTTCTGGTGGTGGATCTACAGCAGAGTATGTTACTGTTTTCTAAATAAAGAGGAGGAACACATGGCAGGACTAGCGAGAATCGGCGATGTATGTGGCACAGGAACAATTATAACTGGTTCCCCAAATGTTTTTATAGAAAATCGTCCCGCGGCGATGGTTGGAAGTGTTGTCTCCCCTCACCCATATGGTGACACGACACACACTGCTACAATACAAACAGGAAGCAGTAGTGTTTTTATAAATGGCATACCAGCAGCACAACTTGGTTCTATTGCTACATGTGGTGTACATGATGTAATAACTTCATCTGGTTCTGTGTTTGGAGGATAACAATGGGACTTTACTCAAGAGACTTATTCAATGTAACTGATTGTGATTTCTCTTCTCTGATTCTATCGGAAGAACAGAAAGCACTCGTTCAAGGTGTTGTTGACGGATCTGCATTTACAAATCCAATCGAAGCAGGAATGCAAGAAGCACAAGGAGCGATTGACCAAACCCTCGCAGGTATCAACACATCTCTCGGAGAAATTATTGGTTTAGATGAGGATGGAAATCAACAAACCACGTTTGGTTTTCTTGCTGACAATCTATCAAATCTTAGAGGTGGTATTGATGCCTATCGTGTTCATTCTGACAGACTCAGCGGTGTGAGTCTCAGTAAAACATTCGGAGAAGATAGTCCTTATGGGTTTGGTGGAATTGCCGGTGAATATCCCGGTCTTGCTGGTCTACAACAGGTTGCACAGACCTATAACTCTCTCAAAGAAACTTTTCGTGAGCCAACACAGGCAGCAAAAGATAACTATTCGCCTATTTTCAATAGTCTTTTTGGTCCCGGTAATGACTTGATGAGATCAATGACATCTCTGGTCAACGGTGATGTTGGTAACTTCTTGTCTAACTATCCTACAGGTTCAGGACCAGAAGCAATTCAAGAAGTTACTAGACTTGGAACAGAGATTCTAGAATTACAATCAGATGTTACAAATCTGATCAACGATGACAATCTTCAATATGAATTTGCTCTTGACTTCATCGCGAAACACACTGTTGGACTCAGTGTTCTGCAAATGCTCGATGATCCATGTTTTGGTCAGAAACTATTACAGCAAATAGGTTCTCCTTCTTTCAAAGAGACAGCAGGAATTTGATATAGATAATAGGTCATGACCAGATTCTCAGATATTGACCTAAACTTCACTCGAAATCCCGTCACCAAGGATGTCTCCATCAAATATGATGATGAGGCAATCAAAGGTGCTGTGAGAAATCTCATTCTCACAGATGCAGGAGAAAGACCATTCCAACCAACTCTGGGTGGAAGTATTCGATCTTTGTTGTTTGAACCTGCTACTCCAGTTATTTCAACAGAAATTGAAGCACGAATTCGTAATGTCCTTCGTTCTTTTGAACCGAGAGTCTCACTCATCAGTGTTTTGGTCAGGATAAATAACGATAGCAACTCATTTGATGTCACAATCGCTTTTCGTGTGAAGGGTGATTCGCGACCAATACTAGTACCAATAACACTAAAGAGGTTGAGATAATGGCAGAAAGAAAACGATTGTCGGTAAACTCGACTGAGTTCGAGGGAATCAAGCAAAATCTCAAAGAGTTTCTGAAGAACCAGACGACCTTCGCTGACTATGACTTCGATGGATCTGGTCTTTCTGTTCTTCTCGATATTCTTGCTTACAACACATATTATCAGGCATTCTACAATAATATGGTTGCTAACGAGATGTTCCTAGACAGTGCTGTCAAGAGAGAGTCTGTCATATCTCTTGCGAAAAGTCTCGGTTACACCCCCAACTCTGCAACTGCACCAACAGCAACGATTGATCTCCAACTTGGTGGGACACCATCGTCAATCACACTTCTACCCGGCGCACAATTCACAACTTCAGTTGATGGTCAGGTTTATACCTTTGTCAATGTCGAAACTGCGACATATGACGAAGAAAACAAAATAACTGATCTGGAAATCAAACAAGGTTATCTTTCAAGTGTTTCATATATCGTTCCAGATACCAGTCTAAACAGAAGATATGAAATCCCAGAGACTAATGTTGATATTTCCACAATCAAAGTGACCGTGCAAGAATCAACCACAAACACCAATGGTATTACAGATATATGGACTCGATCAGGTGATCTGTCAGAAATCACAAACACCTCCAAAGTATTCTATCTACAAGAAAACTCAAAGCAAAAGTTCGAGTTGTACTTTGGTGATGGTGTCTTTGGCGAGAAACTCCTACCCGGCAACTTGATCACCATAACATACCTTGTCACAGATGGTCCTGCTGCAAATAACGCAGGCAGAAACGACGCGGTGAATAACAGAGCATTCACATATGGTAGTGCAGCAAACACTGTTGTCGTAAAAAGTTACGCAGCAGGTGGATCAAATAAAGAATCAACAGATCAAATTCGTTTCAAAGCACCAAAATCATTCTCGACACAAAACCGTGCAGTAACAGCAAATGACTACTCAACACTCATCGAGTCAAACTTTTCTGGTTTCGATTCCGTGTTTGTTTATGGTGGACAAGATGCAATTCCACCAGTGTTCGGTACGGTCTTCATCGCAATCAAACCATCAGTTGGTACAATCGTGACTGAAGGTATCAAGAAAATTGTCTTAGACTTCCTAAGAACAAAAACAGTCCTGTCTGTTACACCTCAGATCATTGATCCTGACTACACATATCTCAGACTCTCCGCAAATGTTGTGTATGATGTTACACAGACATCTCTCCCGCGTGAATCTGTTGTTGCGAGTATCCGACAATCAATCATAAATTATCTCAGCAACAATATCGGAAAATTTGGTAGGTCTTACTCTGCCTCGAAGTTGTCATCCCAAATAGACAATTCTTCAACGGCAATCATTTCGTCTAGTGTAGATGTCACAATGGAAAAAAGATTCATACCTGCAAGCACACAGGCAGTATCATATGAATTGAACTTCGGAAATCCGATATACCATCCACACGACGGTCACATGAGTGTGATAAGATCGAATGTTTTCAAATATCTTGATCCTGATTTGAATACAACCAAAAGCGTTTACATTGAAGATGATGGTTTTGGTAATATCAATTTTTATGAAACTGTAGGGAATATCAAGACAACCGCTCTCGAAAATGCTGGTACGGTTGATTATCAGACAGGAATTATTTCATTGAACCAAGTCCAAATTTCGTCACCAGATGATCGACCAGAGATCATTGTGTATGCGGAAACAAAAACAGCAAAACTCGACAGTCTTCGTGAGAAGATTTTGTTCTGTGATTTCAGCGAGGATGCTACTGCGATCCAGATCAATCTTGCCACGGGCACACAAACAGGTTCTTCATGATTTCTAATAGGGTTTAGACATGCCGATTTTCTCTCCCGGTGGTTCACTACTACTACCACTACAAACACTGCTAGCAGGTTACACCTTCGATAGACTCGACTACTCTGGTTCTATCGACGAGAGATTTTCTACCCAGTTGAGAGATCAACTTCCTGATTTTATTATTGAGAACTACCCATTATTTGAATCATTCCTCAGAGCATATTTTGAGTGGACTGAACTATATGGTAACACCAGATCGGAAGCAGTTCGTCTTGAGACATATAAAGATGTCGATGAAACTCTCGATCAGTTCTTGAACTATTTTAGAACCACGTTCCTCACCAATCTACCGAGAGAACTGGCAAATGGCATCAACGAAAAATCTCTGATCAAAAATATTGGTTATTTGTATCGCTCCAAAGGTACAAAGGCATCATTCGACCTTTTGTTCAGAATTCTATTCAACACAACAGTTGATGTCGATTATCCAAAAGACAGAATTCTGAAACCATCAACAAGCACCTTTGATGATCGAAAGTTTCTTCGTGTTCTTACACCACTTTCGATTGAACAGATGAAAGAGATGGAAGGCACCGTCATCATTCAACGAACACCACAGAACCAAAGAGTCATCGCAACTGCTCTTGTTGATTCTGTGAAGTTTGTCAGCAAGGGTGGAATCGACTACTACTCTCTTACTCTTCAGACAGTTTCTGGTGATTTTGATTCGAATTTAAAAATAACAATGTCACCAAGAGGATCTTCTGGTGGTGGAATAAACGCCAAGATTCTTCCAACACTTACAAGTGTTCAAATCAATGCTGGTGGTTCTGGTTATCAACTAGGTGACGAATTGATTGTTCGTGATATTTACAACAACGAACTTCTTCACGGATATGTCGATGCCCTTGGACCATCAAACCAGATTCGGGGTTTCAACTACACAAACAACTATGGTGTGTATACCAACAACTCTGGGTTCACATATTCAATCACAACAGTAGGTGGAGTCGGTGCAAGTCTTTCTGCGAAATCAGAAAGTGTTGTTGCGGATGGACCCGATGTGTACTTCGATGACAGCGGCAAATTGAGCGGTCGTTCTTTTGTCCAAGATAGTTTCTTCTATCAAGATTTCTCATATGTCATAACAGTCAACAAAGCACTTCAAACATTCTCTGATGTGGTGAGAAATCTTATTCACCCTGCTGGTACACAACTCTTCGCACGGTACAAGAACGAAATAGATTTTGATGAGATTACCATAGTAACAGAAGGTCAGACCGAAACATTTACATTCGGAAGAATGGCGGATCAATCCACTAGTAATCTTTCATTCTTCTTGCCGGTGATAGGTCATTATCTTCCACATACATTTGGAACAACAATCGACCCAAGAGGATTTACATATGAAACAGGGTCTGGTGCAACACACTATGACTTCTACCCACAAGGTTATAATGGTCAGGATGGAAGAACTGCATCTGACTTTTATAGTACAAACTTATCATCAACCGATTATGGAACACCCCATGTGAATCCTGTGAATGGCATTACACATGATCCGTATTTGGTGAAGATACCTTCTGGACTCACAGCATTTGATGGGGTTGAAACATCACGAACTTTGGTCAATGGTGCAATTGGTTCCACAGGATATATCGGAGCAACCGTTGACAGCGAAGATGAAGGCGTTGGGTTGTTCGGTTTCTTCCCAGTTGGTAGTTCACGATCAAATACAATCGGTGCGGGTAAAGCATTTGGCGACGGTATCACACATTATGGTGGATACACAGGACCAAAAACAACTGGGTTTACAGTTGGTATTTCTGGTGGTCAAATCATACAAGTCAAAGGGACGGATTCAGCAACTGCCGACTATTGGATTGTATATCGACACATAAACTCACTTGAACTTTCTGGTGTCACTCAAGTCGGAACACATTCGGTTATTGAAATTCCTCTTCTGCCTGTGTTGCAAACATCCACAAGCATAACAGCATCTCACGGAGATAGAACAGGTTACTCACGCACCATACAAGATTCCGGCGTGTCTCTCAATGGAGGTGCTACATTTACTGTTGGTGAAATAGTACGACAACGTAGATACAATGAACCCGAAGCAATTGGTAAGGTTCTGGGTTTCAGAGCGAGCAGTTATCAACAAAATCTTCCTGATGGATCTTCTGGTCCTGATGGACTTCTCGGAACACCATACTGGAACACAGGAATTGATCGACTCACAGTAGAAGTTCTGAATGGGACATTCACACCATTTGAGGATAGTACAGGAACACAAAGACCTGTCGTGGGTGATGATAACGGTTGTGCCAGACTAATATCGGGCACCCTAAACCCGAATAAATACTCTTCGATAACACATGAAGTTGACTGGACAAACATCCCGATCTCGTTGGTCGTGAATGAAATTCCATACTCAGTTTACGAATAATACACATGACAGAACTATCAAGCAATCTCAAAGTATTCCTCACAAGAGAACTAGAGAGGCAATTTACCTCTCTTGATAACTCTGTGATGATGTTCATATCAAACGTAGACAACAGTGGTTCTTCCTCTGAGTCTCTTGATAATGAAATTGTCACAAGACGACAAATCCAGACCGCAAAATTGTTGTCAGACAACTCCGTTGCATTGTTGATTCCCAGAGTAAACTGGGAAAACGGAGAAATCTACCAAAAACTTGATAGTTCACTAGAAAGAAAGAATCTCAACTTTTATGTGTATAACAGTGAGGGTAATGTGTATGTTTGTCTTGATAACGGCGGCGGTAATCGGTCCATTGACGAACCAACTGGAACTTCTACTGATCTGATTTATCTTCAGAATGGATATGTCTGGAAGTTCTTGTTCAAGGTTCCAACAACACTCATTGATTTTGTCGATACAAACTGGATTCCTCTTCGAGAGATTCCTGTCTACGAAGGCAAACCAGTCGCATATTCAGACGAAGAGCAACTTCAGTATGCTGTCCAGTACACATCTCAAGGTGGTCAAATAGAAAGCATCAGTGTTATAGACGCCGGTGACGAATACCTTGGAGTTGTCAAGTCTTCACTTGAATTCACAATACAAACTGCAACAGCAACTACAGCAACACTCGACGGTAGGTCGTCAAATGTTGATGATTATTATAATAACTACAGCATAAGAATTTTTGATGGAACAGGATCTGGTCAGATTCGAAAAATCACAGATTATGTTGGATCTACTAAAGTTGCGACAATCTCTTCGCCGTGGACAGTCACACCCAACAACACAAGTAAGTTCGAAATCATCCCGACAATTGAAATTTCAGGTGACGGGACTGGTGCCTCTGCGTACTCAAAGGTATCCGTCTTTGAGGATAGATTCATAACTAGCGTCATCATGATCGAAAAAGGTTCGAACTATTCTTATGCTACATTCAAGGTACTACCAGAACCACCAAGCACAGGAAACCCAACTGTTCTGTCTGCAAACATATCACCCACAGATGGTGTTGGTAGAAACCCGCTCTTTGATCTCATCGCAAAACGACTTAGTGTTTTGATTCGTATTGAAGGTAATGAGGACGGTAGGGCGATACTCGGTAATGAGTACAGTCAATACGGACTCTGGTTATCACCTAAGATCGGAACTGGTTATAACAACAGTGGTCAGGTAGCAGGCACAGATGGATATCTAAAAACAACAATTGATATTGCTCCCTCTACAGGTGCCCTGCCATCTAATTGGGCAACTACTAATGATTATGTGTTCGGTTCATCATCATACAATACTGGTAAAGTTTCCAACTTCCAAAAAATAAACGATAGTCTCGGACAACTCGAACTAGAAGGACTGAACTCACCATTCAAGAAAAACGAAACTCTATATGTGTTTACTCCTAGTGGTGGTGGAACATATGAGTTCTATGATAGAACAGCGACTGTTATAAACACACTTTTTGAAGATTCGATAAGATCAGGTGTGCAGGGAACCTATCGTTGCACGCATCGTCTTCGTGTTCATCGTTCTGATGACGTATTCAATGACTCCGCACCACAACAAGATATTCCGTTTGACTCGGCAGTCACGGGATCATGTGGTAGTATTGGTATTGTTGCAGGATTCCAAAATACGTCTGGAAATACTACTGATATCTTTATAACTAATGTCGTACGAGGAGCAACTTCTGACGCAATTGGTTTCACTGGTGGTGAAACACTCATCGCTGGTTCTGATGGAATCGTTCTCGATGTCATCGAAGCATATGGTCCTGAACTCAATCTATTCTCAGGAACTATCTTATACATATCAAGTGTAGACGAAGTAACTCGTAACGCAGAACAAATAGATTTGTTCAAGATCAACTTTGACTTCTGAGGATAAAAATGGCGAAATCATATAGAAAAGAAATTCACGGAAAAGCACCATACTTTGATGACTTCGATGAGAACAAAAAGTTCCTTCGAGTTTTGTTTCGTCCGGGGTATCCCCTTCAGGCAAGAGAGGTAACTCAACTCCAGACCATTGTTCAGAACCAAATCGAACAACTCGGTTCACATCTTTTCGAAGATGGAACATCGGTTCGTGGTGGTGAAATCTCAGAAGCAAATGCAATCGCTGTTCGACTTGCCGGAACAACATTCAGCGATGCACAACTGCAATCATTCTTGAACAAGACCGTAACAAACGGAACAGTCTCTGCTAAAATTGTATCTTACGCCGACGCCTCGATTCTCAGTGATGACAACAATCAAATCTTGTTTGTGAACTACACTGGTTCTGGTGGTTTTACTGGCGGCGATACACTCACAATCGAATCAACACTCCCTGTTGTAACCGCAACTGTTGGTTCACAGGGTGAAGCACCGGCAATCAGCACCGCAACAAATGTTGTCTGCATTGATTCTGGTGTGTTCTATGCTGATGGTTTCCTCGTTACAACAAACGCACAATCATTTGCTGCATATAACGAAGAAGCGACATACAGAAACTTCAACAACCCAACAGCGTCCGTTGGTTTTAAAATCAATAGAGAGGTCGTCACATCAGACGATGATGACAGTCTGAATGATCCATCATTCGGATATTACAACTTCAACTCCCCCGGTGCAGATCGTTATAAAGTCGATCTCACCATGACTCAGATTGATGTCTCTGCCAGTACAGGAATTACTCTCGAAACAGGCGACTATCTCGAACTCGTTCGCATTATCAACGGTGAAACCACAAAGACAGTTCGATTCACAGATTACGCAGTCTTCGAAGAAACTCTTGCAAGAAGAACATTTGACGAATCTGGTAACTACACAGTCAAACCATTCACTGTCAACCCAATCGAATATACATCGGCATTCTCTGGAACAGACGCAAACAAGCACGCTGTAAGAGTGGAACCGGGTAAAGCGTATGTCTCTGGTTTTGAATATGAAACAATCGCCCCGGCATATCTTTCTGTTGATCGTGCTTTGTCTGTCAATGACATCTACAATGAAAGACTAAACACCACTCTTGGTAACTATGTCACGTTTTATCCTAATATTAGTTGGGATGTAAATACAACAACCAATTCGAGTTCACTTCTGTTCGGGCGAAAAGCAAAAATCATTCGTAGGGTTACGACTCCGGGGTCGTTGACTGAAATTGGTACATGCAACATTCGATCTATCGAAACCAAAGACCTTGGTTCCTCTATCGAAAACAGATTGTATCTCTTCAATATCAAGTTGACACATGATACTCTGAAGTTCAAGG
>Ga0099848_1001701_pt1 | contig 10312 bp, 11 predicted proteins | sample CB_VirMetaG_3_FD_78179 | JGI IMG/M metagenome (GOLD analysis project Ga0099848, IMG submission 78179) | Freshwater to marine saline gradient viral communities from Chesapeake Bay - CB_1508_1S Viral MetaG | ecosystem: Environmental > Aquatic > Marine > Coastal | place: USA: Chesapeake Bay... | reverse complement strand
CTTACCAATCTTCTTCAGGAACACACCTTTACCTTCAAGGATGGATTGGAGGCAGAGGATTTTGTTACTAGCAAGGTCAATTTCATCGAGTAGCAGGACTGCACCTCGTTGGAGTGCTTCCACGACAGGTCCGTTATGCCAAACTGTTGCCCCATCCACAAGACGAAAACCGCCAATAAGGTCATCTTCATCGGTTTCAATAGTAATGTTTACACGAATCAGTTCACGCTTGAGTTGAGCACAGACTTGCTCCACCGCGAACGTTTTACCATTACCCGAAAGACCCGTAATGAACGTAGGATAAAATAGACGGGACTGAACAATCTTTTTAATATCACTAAAGTTACCAAAGCTGACGAAGGTATCATCTTTTTCAGGAATGAGGTTTTGTTCTACAGGAGGCACCACGGCAGGTGCCTGATAGGTGCGTTCGATTTGCTCTACACTTTCTTGAGTCACTTCAAGATTCCACTTACCACGACCAGTTTTATAATTAGCAATCTTGTTAGTGATGGTCTGATAGTTTTCACCATTCATAGCACACCAGGCACGAATATCACCAGAAGTAACATTAGAACCATAGAGTGCCTTCAGAGAAGAGACAATGTAGTCGTGAGTGCAAGCCATAATGAAGAGGTGGGTTTGTTTGAACTGAAGTAATTATAGGGCATTAAGGGGGGTTTGGGAGTTGCTGGTGGACAGTTCCAGGACCGTCCACCACATCGAACCTATGCGACCAGTTCGATGAACTCAGATAGAACTTTTTTGTTCATCTTTTTGGAGTTCAGGGATTTTACGAATGCACTCTTAATCTTTGCCTTTGTAGCATCCTCTTCCACTTTAAATTCAGTGGAATTATTTAGAGCATTGGATGATAGACCAAAGTAACTGTGATAACCAGAGTTTTTCAGAGAGAATGATTTTTCTTTCTTCCAGGTACTCATAGTTTTCTCATAAAGATTGCCATAGTAACCACAATACATCCGAACAAAGTGTCCTACATCACGGGAAGATAGAATACGCATTCCAATAAAACTCACTGAAGGAAACTTATCCCGAAGATTCTGAAGTAGAACATCCGTAACGGTTTTACCTTCTTGACCGAACTTATAAACGAAACCAGTTTTTCGGTCACGAAGATAAGCAGTCGAATCAATATAGGCAGTTCCCAGACGAGGTTCTTTTTCCCAATTCCGTTTTACCATACGATAACGACCCATAGCAGAACCTTCACCATCGGTTAGGCAAACACAATGGACTTTTTGAAGATTGTGGTCTTTCTTAAATTTGGGAAGAATTTGATGCAGAGTAATCACTGCTTCATTCAGAGGTGTTCCAGAAAGAGTCATCTTTGGAGGAATTGAATATGCACCGTAACTCTTGAATGAGTCAACGATACGATAAATCTTCTTCATCTGGTCTTCTAGTTCTGGTCCGCGAACACTACTTGTAAATAGGTTCATCAGACCAAACCAGTTTCCAATCACAATCTCATTTTCTTTTGGTTTAGTGTGTTCTGCAGGAGGAAGGGAATAACCATTCTCACCTTGAAGAATTAGTGGGCCAAAGGAATCTGTAAAGGCATAAACATCAAAGGGAATATTGACCTTCTTACAGAACCAAACAAGATTATAAAGTTGCTTGATTGTGTCCTTGATAACTTCACTCATAGAACCAGACCAGTCAAGCATAAAAATGAGACCGTGATTCTTACCTTCAGAAAGAGTGGTTACTTTCTTGAAAAGGTCTTCCTGATACTTATAGGTATGAAGTTTGGAACAATCAAGAACACCAGTGCGGGAAGTTGTTGCACGGGCATAGGAATCTGCTGCCTTGCGGCATTCAAATTCTTTTACTAGATAATTGACTTCCTTCTGTGCTGACTTTTTAAATTTTTGATAGTCAGCATCAACATAGGCAAAGGTTGTTGGTTCTTCGGCATAGGGAGACCAGAAATCATTAATATACTCAAAGAGGTCTTTGTTCTTAACGATTACCGTATCAAGATTCACCTCTGGAACCTCAACATAAACGGTATCTGAAACAGAATTGCGAATCAGGTCTTTTACAGAATCTTCAAAAGACTTCATCGTTTGAACATCAAAGTCCTTTGAAGTTGAACCTACACCACCTTGAGGGGAACAATTTGGTTGTGATTTATCGTTTGTTCCAGTTGATTGTTCACCTTCATCTGGGGCAGATTCCGACTGATTACCTTCAGTATCATCTGATTGTTCGGAAGAAATAGGTTCTTCCATTCCACCATTATTTTCACCCTCACCACCTTCACCAACAGAACCACTCTGATGGGAATTCAGTTCAGGAATATCTACCTTTTGAGTTTGATTCTCTTCAGTACAATACTTGTAAAGAATCAGAGATGCTTCTAGAACATCATCAAAGGTTTCAGTATTACCAACTAGTTTTACAATTTCCAGTTCTTCTTGATTGAAAGGAACATCAATAAAGTTTCCAATCTTGAAGTAGAGATTAACCCTATCAGCAAGATTCAGTTTAGACAGATTCTCATCAGCAAGTGAGAAAAAGTCTTTCTCATTTAGTTCTTTGTATCCGTTAAAAAATGTTTTAGCAAGACCCATATACTTGCGTTTCATCAACTTTTCAACACGAACATCCTCAACAACATTTACAACTGCTGGAGGGACTTTTACTTTCTCAGTCCAGTCAATATCATCTGTGAAAATGGAATGTCCGCATTCGTGGGCAACAAGCATATCATAAACAGTGTTGCTTGCCTTTTCCCACATCGGCAGAGTCAGAACACGGGTGTGAACGTTAAAGCAGGCAGTTTGTACGTTCTTATGTTCAACTACAAGGTCTTCCGTTGCCAGCAGTTTGGCAAGCATTCCCTTGACTTCAAAATTTACAGGCATCGGTGGTTTCGGTTGCGTATGAAAGTATTATACAAAAAAAGGAGGTCTTGCGACCCCCTGGTGGACAGTTTGGAAAGTGTCCTCAGTCAATAAGATTGCTAACAATACTCTCTCTCCAATCTTCACTCATATGAACCATAATGGTTTCTGCTGCTTCTGGTGTTTCAGCATATCCTTCATCAAGTAAGTGTGAAAGGATAATGTCGTAGAGGTCTACTTGTTCTTTTTTAAGTGCTGCTGCTCTTTCTCTTCTTTCCTTTTCCTCACTCTGCTTTTTAAGTCTTTTTTCTTGCTCTTTTTTATTTTGTGCGGCAACTACTCTTTTAATGTCAATTTGTGATGGAAGACCCTCTTCTCTACGTTTTCTTAAGTTATCCCAAAATGATGGTTCTTCTTTTCTCTTTTTCCTTCTTTCTAAATTTGCTTGATATTTTGCTCTTTCTTCTGGCGATTTCAATTTCACAACTATATCACTAGTTCCACCTTCTTCATAAATTTCCATATATGCTTCTTGAAGATATCGTAAATCTTGGGAATTCATTTTTTTTTACTATACCGTGAAATTATTTATAAAAGGAGGTCTTGCGACCCCCTAGTGGACAGTTTGAGAAGTGGTTTTTATCTACCGTGATACCAACCCTTTCCAGCATCTCTTTGAGAACCACCATTTTTTTCTGCTTCTTTAGCACGACGACGAGCAGCTCCCATCCTCATTCTACGCTCTAGCGCATCACCACCTTTATCACGAAGAGATTTCTGTTTTCTTTCAACTTTTTCGTGGGGGAATGGTTTTTCACCTTCAGAAAGAACTTCTTCAACAATACCTTCTCTCCACTCTTCACTCATATGAACCATAATGGTTTCTGCTGCTTCTAGTGTTTCAGCATATCCTTCATCAAGAAGATGTGAGAGAATGAGGTCGTAGATATCTACTTGTTCTTTTTTAAGTGCTGCTTCTCTTCTTTTTGCTTTGTTTCCAGTTCCTCCAATTCCACTATATGATTTTGGCCAATTGGAACCTGCTGTTTTACGATTAGGAGGAGTTCCCCTAAGACCTTCTCTCTCAGAACGAACAATATGTTTGATTGCAGCAACATTAGCACCTTCACCTTTCTTTGCTCTACCTGAAGGAGTAGTACGCTTAGCAATCATTTCTGCTGCCTTTGCTTTACCCTTTTCACTGGTAATTGCTTCGTCAAGTTGCTCAAGTTCACTATCATTTCTATAAACATCAAAATATGCTTCTTGAAGATATCGTAAATCTTGGGAATTCATTTTTTTTTTTACTATACCGTGAAATTATTTATAAAAACAAAAAAACACCCCGTTTGGGGTGCTTGTTCTTAAGTGCCTGACGACGTGCTTTTGCTTGTCGCAGTGCTTGTGGTTTAAGTTTTCGTTTCTGAGGTTTGCCAGAGTTGTGTTGCCAATTTGGAGTGGTCATCGGTTTTTGGAATCTTAACTGACTATACGGGAGAATCCTTTGATTTTGTCGAACCTTGTGACACTTTATTTATTGTCCCACCTCCGTAATGCCGATTGTCTCATTTTTTCCTTTGCTTCTGGAGAATGCGTTTTACCTTTCATAGGATTATTTTTAGACATTCGCATTCTCATATTCTCCTTATACTCATCACTATGTTTTTTTCCATACATTCCATTTTTTTCCCCAAAGTTTTTCCTTCTTGGGTCATCTTTCATTTTATTAATTGTCTCTTGAGAATGTTTTTTCCCCAACATAGGCGGTGTTTTTTCCTTTAATTTTTTTATAGTTTCTGGAGAGTGTTTCCATCCAGAATTTATAGTCATTCCCCCACCACCAGAAGAAACGTTTAGTAAGTTGGAATTTTCAGAAATATATCTTATTTCCAAATTTTCAATATAAGAAGCATCTTCACTTTGTTCTAAAATAGATAATTTAAAATTTTCAACTCCATATTTTCTAATAGAGTTATAGAATTTAGGACAATCATTTTTCTTTTTTTCGGTTTTATAAGCATACTGGTGCTTTTTCCACCTCTCTTCAGGATTAAGAGAAGTTATACCAATATATTTCTGTCCCGTAATTTTATTTTCAATACAATATAAACTGTACACCAAACTAAATGAGAATTGAACTATAAATTATTTATAAAATATCATAATTCAGTTTTATATGAAAATCCGTTTTTCTTTTGAAATTTTATAGTACCATCAAACTTATCTTGCAAATCAGTTTTATGAGAAATTACAAATATACTAGAATCCTTAACTACATATTTAATAATTTTTAAAAATTCATCTGCACCAAAACCATCGAGAGAAGAGTCAAAAACTTCGTCAAATAAAAGAATATTACAATTTACGGAATTTTTGACTCTCGCAACTTCACGCCAAGCAAACAACAAACTTAAATCAATTCTTGCTTTTTCCCCCTCAGAAAATGAGGAGTATGAAAAATCTTCGTGAATTGGAGATTTAACAGTTTCGTTAAACTCTTGGTCTAGATGGAAGTTAATATAAAAATCCATCATTTGAAGGTAACGATTAACCTGTTGATTGATAAAGGGTAGGTATTTTTTAATAATTTTAGTTTTTACACCATCATCTTTTAGTAGTGAATACGCAAAATCATAATTAACTAGATTTTCTTTTTTCTCAACCAATTCATTAAAAGTATCTTGGAGATTCTTTTGATATTCTTCTAATTTCTCATGTTCAGTATTTCGGTTTTTAAGTTGATTGGTAAGTGTTTGAATTTCATTTTCAAGGTCTCCGATTTGTCTCTGGTTGAGTGAAATCCGAGTATTGTTTTGAGAAATGTCATTGTTGAGTTTTAAAATCTCCTTAGAAAGGCTATTGAATTGATGCTCTCTCTTTTTCTCCCCCTTTATTGCCTCATCAAGTTCATCAATCCCCTGACTGAGTTCATCGATTTTATTTTGAGCATCTACAATCTTATTTAACCTAAATTCCTCTTCAATATGTTGAGTGCAAGTAGGACATACCGTATTTTCATTGAAAAACTTATAATTTTCAGTAATAGAGGATACCTTTTGTGAGATTTTACCTTTCAGATTAATAAGTTTACTTAGTTTCTTTCCAGAACCAGATACTTCATCAATTTGTTTTGTTACGGCAGCAATTTTCTTCTCAATTTTATTATTATGAGACATATAAGATTCATTCTCAGACATTAGAGAAGAAATCTTTTCTTTATTGAGATTTATATTTGCATTTCCACGATTTTCTAATTCAGAAATAAAATTCTTCTGCATCTCAACTTTGTCTTCATATGACTCTTTCTTAAGAGCTAATGACTTAATTTCATCCTTCATTGTACGAATTGTTTCTTTAACAATCGCATTCATTGATGAAAAAATACGAATGTCTAGAAGGTCTTCAATAACTTCCCGACGATTTGCAGTTGAGAGTTGCATAAAGGGAACAAATGTACTTGAACCCAGAATTACAATTTGTGTAAATGATTTATAATTAACCTTTAGAATGTTTTCTTCAAGAATCTTTTGATTGGCACGGTCATCCGATTCACGATGAAGTTTCTTACCGTCGATTTCAATATCAAAGATATTCGGTTTAATTCCGCGACGAACAAGATAGTTTCTACTGTTAATGGAGAATTCGATTTCCACCAGACAATCTTTTTCATTTGTAGTATTGACTAGTTGTGGTTTATTAATTTTTCGGAAAGGTTTATTGAATAATACGAAGGTAAGAGCATCTAGAACTGTTGATTTACCTGCACCATTTGTTCCGATAATTAGATTTGTATGGTTCTTTTGAAAATCAACTTCAGTAAATTGATTGCCAGTACTTAAAAAATTTCGGTATCTAATTTTTTTAAATATAATCATTATCAATATAAGAAATCATTTTATAAAGGGTTTTAGTATTTTCTTTTAATAACCCCATAGACATATTACAAGGTTTACATAATAATCCCCTAACTTTACCAGTTTTATGATTATGGTCTACTTGAGGTTTATGCAATTCGCATCCACAAGTTTTACATTTATTATTTTGTTCTAAAATCATAGCAGAAAATTCATCTAAGGTCAACCCAAATTTTCTCAACAAATGATTTTGCGAATTTTTTTCTCTACGTCTATTTCTTTTTTCTTCAGTTTCATTATAATAATTATTTAAATTTTTTTTGTTTATGCAAACTTTACATCTAGATTTATATCTTGGTTGACCTTTAGACCCTATTTTATTAATATAAAAATCTTCAACTGATTTTTCTAAAAGACAACCATTACATTTTTTAACTTGCATAAAATATAAAAGTGGTATAACTTTACTTATTTATAATACCACCCTATAAAATATTCATAATTTAGGAGGAACAACGATATCATTAGGTGTAATGACAGCATATTTATAGTTGTAAAGTTCACAAGTCTTGATGGCAAGTTCATCATCAACTTCTACAACTTCCATCTCTTTTTCGTACTGGGGATGGTCTTCCAGCATCATAGCATATCTTTCAGCATCGTCCTCCTCCTCAAAGAGAAAAAGAACTTTTTCACCAAATCTATTTTGGACTGAAAATGCACCGTCGTCCTTTTTTCCCTTTAGAGTTAAAAGATACACTATTCTACCTCGCAAGCTTTTTTATAAACTTCCTCAAGAATTGCATTGATTACTTTTTTGTCGAAGATTGTTTCAGATTCTTCCACATATCGATTGAGAATTGAAAGTGTATTTTCATCTTCTTCAATATTAAAGTCTTCCTTTTCTTCAATTTGAAAGTTTTCGACAATTTTTAGGTCTTGAACACCTGTGTTATATAGTTTATCAATAAACTTTTCAAAAGACTTTGGATTACTCTTCTTTCTTACAATAACTTTCACAATCTTATTCTCATATTCACTGAAGTCAACCATTTGATATGGTGTATCTTCATAGTAAATATTATAAAAAAGTTTATATGGATTATTGACTGGGATATGCTCTAAGGTTTCGGTATCAAAGATATGAAATCCTCGCGTATCATTCACATCATTCCAGAACATCTCATATGGGTTACCAAGGTAAAAGATATGCCCATCATCAGAACGAGTGTGAAAGTGTCCAGAAAATACTTTTTTAAATTTGGAGAATACATCAGATTCCATTCCAGAATCCATAGTATGTCCACGATGGGCTCTGAATCCATTCAATTCAAGGTGTCCCATCGCAATTTTTGCTGGAGTTTTATCAATTAAACGAAGAGTTTCATCATAGTTCTCAGAACAAATCCAAGGAATCATTGCAATATCAAGTCCACCAACATTAATGGTTTGAGGAGAACTATAAGTTTTAATATTTGTATAATCTTCAAGAAGAAGTTCTGGTGAATTTACACTATTAGTGTTTTTATAATAACAATCGTGGTTACCAATCACCATATGAACATCATATTTGGACAATGGTTCAAATACAACTCTCTTTGCCCACTGAAGACTCTGATAATCAATTGACTTACGACTATCAAATGCATCACCCATATGAATCACAGACTCCACTCTATGCTCCTCTAAGGCAGGAAAAAAGATATTCTTGTAGAAGAGTTCAAAATAATCGTGAAGGTACTTAGAACCCTTCCTGGCACCCCAGTGGCTGTCACTTAAAATTGCTACCTTCATAATCAGCTCAAATTTAAATAAGTAATTGCTTTTGTAAATAAAGAAATATCGTCGTTTAATAATCCTATTGCCCTATTGCATTTGCCACATAGCAATCCCCTTACTTGATTGGTTTTGTGATTATGGTCTATATGTAGATTACCATCTATTTTTTTAGAGCATATGGCACATACACCATCTTGCTTTTCAAGCATAGCATCATAATCCTCCAAAGTCAATCCATAAAGAGAAACTTGTTGTTTTCTATTCCTAAGAATTTTTTCTTCGGAAGTTAATGAATGGTAATATGAATTATTCTTGGAATTTATTTTTTCTTTGTTTTTTCTAGACCATTCTGTTCTTTTACCATTTTTAGAACGAATACTAGAATTTTCTTTTACACACCTAACACAAGGTTTATTTCCAGAACAGTATCTTTCACTATTTCCACATTTCTTACAAGGTTTTCCAATAAAAGTAGTCATATATTTTTATAATACTATTACTATTTATAAAATTATAGTATTTAACGATTATTACGGTACTGGATATTATCCTTTATTGTGTTGTACTCGGAACTGGTTCCAGAAAGCAAGCCCCCATCAATCATCATAACCTCATCGTAACCAGTCTTTTCAATAATTTTGGTTTTTATTTCCATTTGCTTCTTTTCTTTTTGAATCCTTCTTAAGAAGGCATAATGAATAATCTGAGTAAAATATGCAAACGGATTTTTAGATTTTTCTGGGTCAAAATTATGAATATATTGTACGCAGTTTTCAATACCATCAGAAATCATATCCTCACGGTACATATAATTAACAAAGTTTGGTTTGTAAGAATACTGTGTTGCAATCTTCAAAAAGCATTCCCCAATATAATTTGTAATTTTTGGTTTGGGCAATCCTTCTTCTTTTGCCTTTGCAACTTTAGTTCTATAAACAACTAATGCCTCTAGAAACTCTTTGTTGTTTACATAGTGTTCGGACTTCTTCTTTGGCATAACATTTTAACTGCGTACTTTGTGAGTTGTTACCATTGTACCATAAGTAAGAAGGCCTTGACAAGTACCTAGAATACGAGTAGAATCTGCTTTGTCAGGGTTGAAGAGAAGGATTAGCTTTCTTTAATACCTTTATAGATATCTTCAAGTTTATTTCGGAAATCATCTACTGAACCTTTATATCCCATATCTTCAGTAAGTTTTACTTTCCCATCAGAAGATAATAATTCTTCAATATCAGAAGAGATATAGTTTTTATATACATCAATAAGTTTACTATCAGTACATTCCGTCATTGTAATAACTTTATCTAAACGAATCATAAAAATATCTTCACTTGATAATTCCATCCAAGGTTTAATTTTGACAAATGAATTTCCATTTGCCTGAACCATAACCATAACAACAGGATTCTGTAAAACAATAATCGGATTATCTTCAGATTCATCTACCGATATCAGGGAGAATATTTCTTCTCCCGATACTAATTTGATGATGCAATAAAACTCTTCTCCCATACTTATTCTTTAATTGGTAAGTTTACAATATCATAATTAAAGTTTTCTTCATTATAGATTTTAATTCTTTCTATTAGATGATTTAGAGTATAATTTTTTCTTGACTTATAACTAATATCATCGGAAATATCATAGAGAGTTGCTTTAGTTTTATTATCTCCCTTTCTCAATACTCTTCCGATTGACTGAAGATTTCTAATTCTTGATTTTGATGGTGAAGCGAAAATAACATTATGTAGATTTTTAATGTTAATTCCTGTAGAGAATGTTCCGTAAGATGCTACAATAATT
>Ga0099848_1001700_pt1 | contig 10312 bp, 18 predicted proteins | sample CB_VirMetaG_3_FD_78179 | JGI IMG/M metagenome (GOLD analysis project Ga0099848, IMG submission 78179) | Freshwater to marine saline gradient viral communities from Chesapeake Bay - CB_1508_1S Viral MetaG | ecosystem: Environmental > Aquatic > Marine > Coastal | place: USA: Chesapeake Bay... | reverse complement strand
TATTCCAGTCGAATACCAATAAAGATATATCTCTCAGTCCAGGGTCGGCAGAAATGTCGGCCCATACGGACGTAAAAAGAGAGCATATGAAAAAATTGAATCGTTACAAAGAGAATCTTCGAATAGACGGAGATCGAGTTATTTCTTATTCTACCCATGTAGCAACCATTGAGGGCAACACATTGCGCGTATTAGGCTACTGGAGCAAGACAACTACCAAACATGTTAATTATGTAGCAGCAGAATTAGACCTAAAAAAAGTTTAAAAAAAGTTTGCAAAAGATTAGGATCCTATCGATATATTCCTTATCTTTAATATTATTAATTAAAAAGAGAGAGTTATATGATGAGTAATGTTTTTGAACCAGTTAGAATTAAAGGCAAGTTATTTGCTAAGAACACAACCACAGGTAGCATAGCGCCTAAAGACACCATTCGACACATCCAGCTATTGAATGCTGAGAAGAACCGCGAGGTATTAGTAGTATCTGCAACGGGCCGTGTTACCCGAGTGCCGGCAGCAGATATGGGTGTTGCATTGACTCCACCACCAGTAGCCAAGATGTCCTTTATGCAAGCCAAGCAAGTGCAAGATCCGGAGGAGATGTTTAAGAACATAGAGAGGCTGACTAAAATGGTAGGGCGTGGCATCCAACCGTCACTTGTTATTACCGGAGGTGCTGGTACGGGTAAGACGCATTTGGTTAAGAGTACATTGGAGCAGATGGGCCTTAAGGAGTCTAGTGACTTTGTTCACTTCAAGGGTCGTGCTACCGCTGCCGGATTGTTTATTACGCTGTATGAGAATAGCGATAAGGTTATTGTGTTGGATGACTGCGACTCCGTATTCAAAGACGATGATGCAGTGAATATCCTCAAAGCGGCTTTGGATTCATATGACACCCGCAAGATTAGTTACATCTCCACAAAGACGCTTAAAGACGAGTTTGGCAGTGAAGTCCCGCGCCACTTTGAATTTACAGGTCGCATTATCTTTATTAGCAACGTCGACCAAAGCAAGTTGGATGAGGCAATCCGTAGCCGTAGCTTTGTAAGCGATGTGGAATTGACAACGGACCAGATGTTTACCCGCATGGGACAGCTGATGACAGAGATGGAGCGTCGTATCCCAATGGCAGCGAAGGAGCAGGCATTGGCATTAATGAAGGAGCTTGATGAAGAGTTTGATGGAGTAGAGATTAACCTCCGTAGCTTTATCAAGGCAGCCCGCATATGTGCAATGGGCTTTGACAATCCCAAGATGATGATTGCAGAACAAATCATCCCGGCTTAGAAATCATATCTCTCAATATGAAGGAACCGGCGTCGAAAGGCGTCGGATTCCTACTGTAAAAAAAGTTAAACAAAGTTGCAAAAAGATTAGGATAATTGAAATATATTCCTTATCTTTAATATTATTAATTAAAAGAGAGTATATGAAAAAAGTAAATGTAAAGGCTTTAGGAAATGTGTTTAGCATCTTTGGTAACAAAGGCAATGTATGGACAGACACAGCTCACGCTTATCAATCAGGTCGAGGCAACCTATGTGGTACTCCGGCATTAAGTAGCAACCACGCTGCAATGTCAGGAATAGAAGAAGTAGGATGTCCGGAATGCCTAAAGCAAATAGCAATAAGCGGATATGTGCAAGTCCCTCTTAACAGATAAGAGGGCAAGGTAATCAAGTAATAGTAATCATAATATATAAAGAGAGACAATGACAAAGAAGAACATGATCCAAGAGATCCAGAATCAAGAAGCCCGAATGTATTTACAGTACATGTTAGCTAAACAACATCATGGTGAAGACAGTAGCTTTGTCCGTGGCTGCAGATCTAGATGGTGTGGTGTATATGAGTTGATGGAGGCATTAGGCATATCACAAGACGATATGCATCCAGACAATCGAGCGGCCTGGGAGATACGCTTAGCGTTACATGAGCCGGCATAAGAGCATCGCAATCAGAGACCCGGGCCGCGTAAAGGTGCCACTGATTTAAATGGGGTTAACATGGGGGGGCAATAGCCCCCCTTTTTTTATGGGGGTATGGGGGGGTGTAAACGGGGGGTGAATAGGGGGTGAATAGGGGGGGTGGGGAGGGTTTCGTTAAAGGGGTAGGGCACCCCCATCTAGATGAGGGAGGTTATATATGTTTTTCCCGCGCGGTAAGATTTTTTGCTATATAGGTGCTCTTTATTGAATATGACACGTGTCATATATTTATTATTAGACAATTAAGGATTATTAATATCATGGAAAAAACTTATCTTGCACTCTGGAAACGATACTTAACAGAACAAGGCACTGCTGCAGATGATGCTATAGCAAAACAAGGTCGCGAGCTAATTAAATGGGCACGCACATATGTTAAAACACACAAGCTAAAACAACAAAAGCAAGAATTTCTAGCAAAATCACAATTATTGGAAACATGGTCATATGGGGAAGGATGGAAAGCGCGCTTTCCCGAATCATTAACTCATCAAGTAGAAATTACAATCTTAATCGATTATGAAGAACCTCAAAACAATATAGTTACGGTACGGGTATATGGTACTGGATTCAAAACTACATCGGGCGACATGGTAGATTCTACCATTAAAGCTGCAGATTGGGATGTTGCAAAACAGAGCACTATAGAATCTTTATTGAAATCATACGTACGGAAATAAAGGCCGGCTCGTTTCCAGCGCTGTACTCAGTACAGTTTAAGCGGAAACCAATATTTATACATGTAATGATTAAAATGCACGCACTCTTAACAGAAATTACTTTAGGCGGGGTGACACCATATGCCACACAATTTACTTGGAAGCGTGCCGACGAAGGACACCGAGAAACTCAATTCCAAGCAGATGGCATACGCATCACACTTGCAATGGTGGACCAAGGAGCACAACAATGGGCATTTGCCATCCTGACGCCTACCGCGGACGGTGAAGGCCATACGGTGGCTCACGCCAAAAGCGCAGCGCCAGGACAAGTCAATTACCTGCGGCTTATGTCCACCGTGGCGGAAGCCCTCATAGACTTTGCAACACAATGGCAACCTGCTTCAATCGACATAACGGGATCTGACACTAGCAGTGGAGCCAAGGAGCAACAAAAGACACGCATATATCGTGCCTTGTTAGCAGCAAACATGGCGCGCATTGCTACTGCGGGATATCGTGTCTTGGATATTGCAAGCGGTTTGTGGTTGGTTCGAAAAAATATTGCTACAACGAGGACGTCATGATACGATTAAAACAATTGCTGCATGAATGGACGGGTGAAACATGGAACGCATATACCAATTGGAAGTCTCATAAAAATGATTTGTTAACAACCACCATACTTGCACCGGAATTTATGTCTGGCCCGGCCATTGAAGTCAATGCAAGCAATTCTGCATTTACCATAACATATCAAGGTCCTGCCTCCGGCGTACATGTTGCACATGCAAATGGTTCGTCGGGCGATACGTTGCATCAACTATTTAACGTGATAATTTTTGAACTTAATCCGTATTTGGCAAATAAAAAATTAAAACCAAATTTACGCAGCATAACTACCAAATGCACAAAATCGAAACGCGTTAAAAATACCTATACACTCACCATACGCATACCACTAAACAAATCCAACACTGCATGGCAAATAAATCATCGTGGTGGGTGGGGGCATGATCCGGGGCAAGACGCCGTTATCAATAATTCACCTGCATGGCTTAAGCCCGCAGATGTATACACCGAAGTTACTGCGGTACCGCAAGGTGAAAACATCACAACACATTTTGCCACGTATACTTTGGATAAGCCGTGAGTGCCGGCCTGAAAGGACGCATATTGTGAGACGGGCGTACTAACGTACTAGTTTATTCGATAATGCAATATTTATTTAAAAAAGATATATCATGAAAAAACTTAAGGATATTTTATCGGAAGCGTATGCCTGGGAACGTCGTCCTGGAAAACCTTTACCTACGTTGGCTGAGGTGCAAGCCGAATACCTACGCAATGAGGCTGCTAATGATGCTAAAGCTAAAGTTGCTAAATTGGAAAAAGAAATTGCTGATCTTAAGCATCAATATTATTCGGATAAAAATTTAACTGCTGAGAAATCACAAAGACTAAGAAAACAATTGGGTGAAAAGGGCCGTGAATTGAAACGTGCTAAGCGTGAAGATCGCACCGGGTCTGCAGGATATGATAAATCATCAAAATCAGGTGCTAAGCCAGATTTTTTAGATTTGGATAATGATGGCGATACGGAAGAGCCAATGAAGTCAGCTGCTAAGGATATGAATGAAGGAGCATCATTTCAAGTACGATTTGCAGATTATTCTGATGACGCTTTACGTAATATGATTGTAATATTGCGTCGCTTTGATGGAACTAACGATGATATCCGAGAATTAAAACAAGAACTTGACAGGCGCAAACAAGACAAAGACAAAGTAAATGAATATGGCGATGATGAAACGGATGCAATTGGATTTAATGCAACTGGGGTTGAAACATATGATGCTGCATATGATACTCCAAAAGATGCAATGACTGAATCGTTTTGGAATCGAGTCAATGGCAATCTTCTAGGACACGATTGGATATTAGAAAATCGTAAAAAACAACTAAATGAATCAGCAGTATTAGATAATATTGTTATCAAGAAAAAATCAGATTCGACCGTACGAGTTTATAACAAAGAAACAAATAAAGCTGCAGTTTATAAATTAGAGTATGAAGTTGATGGTATGATTGAACCAATTAATAGAATGATTGGTGGGTCTAAATTTGATTTAACATTTGATGAAATTTCTAATAAACCTAACTTGTCAATCGAAGCAGATCTGCCGGTTATTAAAATGGTTAATTATACAATTGAATTTGACAAAATGCAAACCAATAAAATTAAACGAGCGTTGGAAAAAAATCAAAATATTTCCATTAAATGGAACATGTTGCGAATCATATTTACCAAACAATAATATTAACGATGCCTGCTACCTTAGGCGGAACATTTCGAGGCAAATGTTTGAAGAGTGCGTCTTATGGCGCACTTTTTTACTGTAAAATGATACTAGCAATATTTATTAATATGAATAGGTTATTTGCTTTTATACAAGGTAGCATTGCAATGGTTGTTGCTGGGTTATATTCGGTTTATGAAATGATAATAGGAGTATACAATGGCAGCAAAAGCAAAGATTAGTGCTACGAGCATGCATGTACGTAAACCTCGTGTTAAACGGCCTGGTGTTCATTCAAAAAGCAAAAACAGTTCTAGCAAAACAAGTAAAAATTACGTTAAATCATATTGTGGACAAGGAAAATGATTCGTTTAAAATTGTTGTTAGAAGATAATGATTCACCTACTGATAAAACAATCAATGTTTTGTTTGTTGGAGATGAAAATCTTTCTGAGCCATGGTCTTTTAATAAAAAATTAGCAAAATCTGGAATCATTGTTGCCGAAGATGAAGTTTTTGAATCAAATGCAAATTCGGAACAATTGTTAAATGCATTAGAATATAATGTAAATGATACATTCAATTTAGTAGTTTTATATTGTAATGGCAATGAAGAAGTATCTGCATACACAACAATTGAAAATTTAGAAATTGCAATTAGAGAAGCTAAACAATCCAATGTACCAATTGTATTAAATACATTACCAACTCTTAAATTTACTAAATTAAAAGATGATAAACTAGAAACTAGACAATCAATGTATGATGATATCAATGTGTGGGTTCGACAGTCAAATGCCGATTTCATACTTGATATTGATCAAATTTTAAATTCGGATATATATTTTGCAAAGAATGGAATTAATTTAAGTTCACAAGGTCATTCAAAAGCTGCAAAACTCTTGCTACAGTACATACTAAAAGAATTTGATGTTAACCGTCGGGATGTAACAAAATTTTTAGATACAGACGATGATACAAAAAATAAAACAAATTCATCGATAATAAATGTACAAAAACAGTTAGTTGATTTGGGTTATCATATTAATCCAGAAGAAATTGAATCGGGGACTATAGGTAGTACTACAAAACAAGCATTAAAACGTTTTCAGAAAAAATTCAATTTAATAGCAACAGGTACAATTACTTCGAAAACGATATCTGCATTAAATATTATTAAACAAAAGAAATCAACAATATCAACGGCTGATGATGAATCAGTTCTTCCAAAAGCAAAACCTGGCAAATGGCAGGATATTATGAAATTTTTTATTGATAATGGATTAACCGTTGCAGGTGCAGCCGGAATTGCTGGTAATATGCGCATCGAATCGAATTTTAATCCAGGCGCTGAGGGAGATAAGGGAACATCATACGGGTTAGTGCAATGGCACGCAACTAACAAAGATGCATTATTTGCTCATGCAAAATCCGTTGGTAAACCTGTAAACGATATTGATATGCAATTGGAATATTTATGGGATGAATTAACTTCTAGATTTAAATCATTGGTATCAATTTTAAAATCTACAACAGATCCTAGAGAGGCAGCAGAACAGTTTGCTACAAAATTTGAACGTCCTGCGGTTATAAGTAAAAAAAGAATGGATTATGCTGAACAATATGCTAACTCATATGATCCTGACAGCGTTGGTGGTGAGAAATCTAGCGATGATACCAAAAATACATCATTATGGGGTAAAGTTGTAAAATCTTTAACGGGCGGAGCTACCGGCATCATGGGTGCAATTGCCGCCGGTGGGGCATATGCTGCACAAACATATGGATTTCCATCGGGCAACGTTGATTCGGGAAAAGTTGTTACTGGTGGTACGGATGGAGATTGGGGCGGGTCGATGGGCCGAGCCTTAGAGGTTGCTAAAGTTGCAAAAGAATTTATGGGTAAAAATATCATATCTTCACAAAAACGAAGCAAAGTAAAAACAAATTCAGGAAATACATCAGATCATTGGGAAGGTAATCTAGATGCATATGCAGTCGATTTGGCTACTGGTACTCCGAATGAACAAAATTATAAACGGGGTGACGAATTATTTGCACATTTAATGGATTGGATGGGACATCCAGAATATAAACCAGGAAAATGGATAAATATCAATAAAAATGGATATCGTTATCAATTTGGTTGGCGCACTCCCGAAGGCGATCACGAAAATCACATACATGTTGGAGTAAAAAAAATATAATTATATAAAAAAGGAAAGAATGTTTGAAAAATTAATTTCTACATTAATGGCATCTCGAGATCAGGCACATATATTTCATTGGCAAACAACCGGTGTTGGATCATATGCTGCACATAAAGCCTTACAAAAATATTATGATGCAATACCGGATATGATTGATGCATTGGTTGAAGCATATCAAGGAAAATATGGCATTGTCAAAGGTTATGAGCCAGCTGAAAGATTTGATGAATATACTACGGATGCTGCAATAAAATATTTTAAAGCAATCTCAACATTTGTGGAACGAGCATATGCAAAAATTCCAAAAGAGGATACGAACATCATCAATCAATTGGATGCATTTAAAGATTTAATTTACACAACAATATATAAACTGGAAAACTTATCATGAAAATTTTTGATTATTTAGACCCAAACCATATGCGTATTCTTAAAGAAGAAATAACGCGCGCTCGTCGTATTCTTCGAGAATACAATGAAGCGGATATTTGGAAACGATTAACTGTACAACAACGAGAAGAATTATTATCTGATGTAGATGATGATATGGGTCCGGATTTTGCTGATGAATACGCAGAAACAGATTGGCTGCAAATACCAGATGCAATCACCAACCGAATCAATTTAAGTAAATTTACAGATGATTATGCTAAATCGGTAGACAAAAGTTCATTAACATTTGCTCGCGGTATTTTTGATATTATTTTTGATGAAGCTCGATTTAAAAATACCAAACGACTTCAGGATTTTATTGCAAAAAAGGTAGGAGCGACATCAACAGAACCAGAATCTTTAAAGATGGCATTAATGCAATATGCGCGAGATAATTCTGCTAAAATGATGGACTTAAATATTGAGATTCAACGAATGGCTGATCCGGCTACGGGATATACAGGCGGCAAACTTAGTGGCGAAACAAAACCAAGTCGTAATCCATTCTTTGGCGGCGGCGCCGAATGGACAGGTGATTAGATGCAAAAACGAACCGAATTTATAGCTCTAATGGTGGTTGAAGTACATCATAAAAATGAAAAAACTGAGCCTGAATTACGTTTCGTTAATCGCAATCACATAATGCAAGTTTGGCAAGAAGATTTAGATATCATAATTGAATTATCTGATTATGGAAAATTAAAAATACAAAATGAAAACATTCATACATTTATGGATCGTTTTATTTGAATTGATATTTATAATAAATAAAAGGTTAACATGACAACATCACAAGAAATATTTGATCAAATTGAACAGCATTGGACTGCATTCAAAGAAAATCATGAACGGTTTGCAGATAAAGGCGTTAAAGCTGCTGGCGTAAGAGCTAGAAAATCAATCAATGAAATTAAAAAGTTAGCAAGTAAATATCGTTCAACTCAATTAGCAGAATCTAAAGGCGAATGAATTCAAAACAACAACATATCATTTTTAATACATTAAAACAAATGATGTTAGAACAGGCCCCGCCGGCGGGAGATGCTAAAAAAACATCATTGGAAACAGATGCAGCTCCGTCATCGGCACAAGATTCACCATTCACGCCAGCAGAAGAAAAATTTCTAGGAAAATTTGATGCATATGGATCGCAACATTTAGGTATCATGTATTCAATATCTGATGTCGGCGTACGAGAATTTATTGCTAGAAGTGGAAAAGATTTTAACTTGACTCCAGGAATTTTATTAAAATTACTTCGTGATAAAATTATTAAAATTATTCCATATACGGGTTGGGGTCGCAATGATGATTATACTATTGAATTGCAACTTTCTCTTGATGACGTAAAAGGCTTGGGTGCAAAAGATAAAGAAAAAATAGAAGGCGGACCGGATGCATCTGGCGCCCCTGCTCCGGGTGGCGACACACCCCCGCCGGCACCAGAAGTTTCTTGGGTGGTACGATATGGCGACATATTGTCAGAATCGGCAAAAATAGCAAAACGATTGATTCACAAACAAAATATCATGGAATCTAAAACAAAATCGCATGTAACAGATGTCTATGTTAAAGATTCTAGAATGCTTAAACAGTTGCCTAAACAATATATTAAACATTTAGAACAATTGATTATGGTTTTATCAAAAAAACGTAAAACTGCTAGTGAAAAACAACGTTTAATTGCTGATATTTTGGATAATTTGTCTATTAACTTTGACTTAACTGACAAACAAATTGCTAAATCTTATGAAATGCATAAAAAACAAAAACGTTTGCAAAAATATTTAGATAAAAAATAAATTTGGATATTTCAATCTATTTTATTATATTATTAATAAGTTATAAATTTTTAAAAAATAAAAAATGTCGTATTACACAGCAAAAGTTCAATTAATTGACACGGTCGATACACCGAAAGGTCCAAAAGAAAAGAAAACAACCGAAACGTATCTTGTAGAAGCTTTATCAGTTACTGAAGCAGAAGCTAAAGTAGTTGAAGATTTCAAAGGTTATACATTTGATTTCGAAGTTAAATCGGTTTCGGCAAGTAAAATCATTAAAATTATCGAATAATGTCATATCGACCAGGACAAACCGTGATTGTTACTCGAGATGAAGTAAATCACGTAGGAGTAGTATTAGATCGATACATGATTAATAAAGCCATCGTTTATGATGTGCTATTAGAAAATCGATCTGCGGCATGTATAATTACTACAAATTCAAAACATAGTACATATCTTAATAAACATTTAACTTCAATGTTATGTGAAACGGATATGATTCAAACAACTATTCCGTATAAAAAACTAATTGCTGACGAAGCATTACCGATCACTAAAGCATAATCAATGTCAATTGAAAGTTTGAAAAAACGAGTTCAAAAAAGGTATCCTGGATGCGTTGCAATGATGGATCATGCCGGCGAATACTATATCGTGCACAATGATACAAGCCTGCACGATGTATTCATGATACCAGGTTGTGAAACAGAAGATGAAGCTTGGCGTGTTATATCACAATTTGTTCAAGTAGAACAAAGCATCAATCGCACGCATCCTTTAAAGGCAATGATATCCGAACATAAAAAATTGCAAAGTCTAGAACGAATTGCAAATAGAATTCATAACACAAAAAAATAAATTATATGTACAACAGTATTAATCACCCATGGGCAATTGGGGACAAACAAAGACAACGATACGGAGATGTG
>Ga0099848_1001699_pt1 | contig 10312 bp, 6 predicted proteins | sample CB_VirMetaG_3_FD_78179 | JGI IMG/M metagenome (GOLD analysis project Ga0099848, IMG submission 78179) | Freshwater to marine saline gradient viral communities from Chesapeake Bay - CB_1508_1S Viral MetaG | ecosystem: Environmental > Aquatic > Marine > Coastal | place: USA: Chesapeake Bay... | reverse complement strand
GGCAATGTCACATAAAGCATCAAGAACTTCAACAATATTCCCGGTTTCACAGGCGTGTTTATATTCTTCCAATTCTTCAAGGATGAAATTGTAGACAAACATCCATTCTTTTTCTTCTGGTATCGTTGGTTCATAGTTGTTAGGTTTTCCCATGGTTGCATTAAATTCCTCTACTTCAGATACAAATGGCACGTAATTTTCTTTTTTTTTCATAATTTTTTATTTATAAGCATTTAGTGCATATCCTATCATATGCATTACTTCTTGTTTAGCTGTTTTATTGTGATCAGCAAATACACCACTTACTTCTGAGGTGATCATACTTGCTCCCATATGTTTAACACCTCTACAAGAAACACAATTATGAGTTGCTTGCATAACAACCATTACACCAACATTACCTTCAACTACTTTATTTATAGCATTATGTATAGCCATTGTAAGTTGTTCTTGTATAGCACCTCTTCTAGAGAAATGTTCAACAATTCTGTTTAGTTTAGATAAACCAATTACTCTACCTTCAGGTCCAGGAATATAAGCAATATGTGTTTTACCCAAAATTGTTTGATGATGGTGTGAACATTGGCTTACTACAGGTATATCTTTTTCTAAAACAATACCTTGATAACCATCAGATGGAAATGAAGTAACATCAGATAAAGCGTTATATCTACCTGCCCATAAATCATTTACATATGCTTTAGCTACCCGTTTAGGGGTTTCCATTGAATTAGGATCGTTTTGCCAATCACATTTTAAAGCAGTTAAAAACTTACCATAGTAGTGAGCTGCTTCTTCAATCATTTCTTGTTTTTGTTCATCTGTTAAAGGATGATCAGCAGCAATACCATTTGCAAATCCTTTTTTTACACACTCAATATCAGTGTGAAATTTTCTTCGGTTGTTTTGTGTCATACATTTTTAATTTGTATAAATGTATAAAACTAAAACTAATATACCAAATTATTTTTAAAAAGGTTCTATAGTTAATGTAGGACTTCCCCCTTCAAAAAATGATGGTTCATGTACTGTTACTACAGATGAAGAATATTCATATATTAGTAAAGAATCAGCAAGAGAAGATGATTTTAAACCACTATTATTTTGTACTGAGGCGTATATTCTAAAATCATCATTCATAGAATTTGCAAGACTAGCTGTCAAGTTTGGGAATTCTGTCCAATACCCATATACATACCCATAATAATTTCCTAAAGATGTATTCCAAAGAGTTGGGCGATTATTTTCCCAATCAGGACAAACAGAAGCTGATATGTTAGGATAGTTTACCCATCCACCTATTGGTGAAGGTTGGAAAGGTAAAGTTTCCATAGGATAAATAGGAATAGAAGTATACCCACTTTTTTCATTTGTAAATGAAGAAGGGGATAAAGTTGTAATAAATCTAGGTTTTTGTCCTATTATAACATTTTGATATCTAGACCCTAAATATGTTGTTGTTGAAACTTGATTACTTGATCCAAAACTAGAAATATTTACTAAATCTCTTCTATTACATAAATAATCAATATTACAACAATCTATATCTTCTGAACAAGTATAACAAACTTCCATTTCAGGCATAGGGATAAAAATTTCATAATTAGTATCATCAAATAATATGTCTGGGTAAGCTGTTCTATGTATGTAAAAAGTTTCTGTGGTAACTCCATCCCCACAAGGTATTGAAGGAGCAGAAGGGTTAGGGAAAGTAAATTTATAATAAATATAATAATTTTTATTTGAACAATCAGTTTCTATAGGTCCTACTTCAGTAAATATAGCATTTTCAGCCCCAATAATTTTATTTTTATAATGATTGTAAAAATCAACATTGTTAAAAGACATACTAATTGCCCCTAAAGGAAAACCAGTAGAAGATATACCTACTGTAGGATCATTATATTTTTCAATACTTCCTGTCCAATCTGTTTCAATAGTATCACAAGCTGTAGTACCTATGCCATAAGTAAAATATCCTGGTTGGTCTATTTGGCCTGGAGGTGTTAGGAGGGAATTATTACATTAACAGGGTTAAAAATGACAGAATTAGTGCCATCTACGGTAGATTGTATATAGGTATTAAATAAGTCTGTGTTAGATGTAAAGCATCCACTTATGTTCATTTTAATATTTTGAGCAGCACAAGACCCTGTTGTCCCAGGGCAATCACTAGAAAGTAATCCTGCATTTCTTTCTAAAGTAATAGCCTTTATTAATCTAGGGGGGTTATCATTAAAATGGCAATCAGCACAATCAAAATCTTCTAGACATTGCATTTTTAATGACCATTCAGTTTCTGTTCCTAAAGGAGTTACAGTTATTTCTAATTTATCTCCATTAGTTCTTTCTAAAGATTCAGTTAAATTAAGTACTCTTTTAAAATTGGTGCTTCCAAATTTTTTAGGATAAGTATTATTGTTTATATTAGATGGAATATTAATAGTAGATGGTATTCCACTTCCAACTTCAATTTTTTCTAAATATATAGGTTCACTATATAAAGTAGGGTTAGTAGTAGAATTAGGGTCTCCTGAAATGAATTTAATTTCTAATTCATCTGCTACTTGGGTACCAGCTAAAAACTGATAAGCAAAATAATCTGTACTTGAAGAAAGAAGATAAGTAGCAGATATAGGAGGAACAGGAAGATTATTTCCTGCAGTTGCTAGGGATATTTGATGTGTATAAGGTAAAGGGAAAACTCCATTATCACAACTATAAGGAGATACTACTACAGTACCAAAACAACTTTCAAAAGGTATAGGAATACCTACACCTGATCCACTTGCAAAATTACTATATTGAGTTCCACCAATTATTATATCATGAATTATACCTTCATAATTACCATCAAGTACTAAAGGGCCAGTTGTTGAATCTAAGGGATGAGTAAATTGATAATTAAAAGTATTACCTGCTCCAGTTAATATAGCTGGGGATGAATAATCACCATTTCTATACCATCCAATAACATAATCTGTAACTGTACCACAAGAACTTTCTAGGTTTCCTGCTATAATTCTTCCTATAGGAGAAGTATTTATAGTATCAAACCCTATACTACATTCAGTACACCAAGTTCCACAAGGATCAATGTCTATTAAAGCATAACAACAAGTAGTATCAACAATTGTTGTTGAAGAAGATAAATTAACTGATATACTAGCAGAAGTAGTTGTGGAGCATTGGTCTAAAATTAATAATTGATTAGATCCTGTTGGGACTCCAAAAACTGTAAAAGGGCAATTTCCTATAGGAGGTGGAAATAACTGGCTAGCAGGGATATTTTGGGCTATAGGAATAGCAAACCCATCAGCATCAGTGTATATACTAAATCCATTACTAGATAAATCAGAGGTACTAAAACCTATTGAAGTTGGATCTAAACATATAGTATAATTCATCTTTTATATTTTATTTTTATTTAACAAATTTTATGGTTTGTAGTTAATCCTACTTGCCAATAACTAGAACCACTACAATTTAATATTTTATCATCATTACTACCTGATACTGTTCTATAGTCTATAGTATCATGGTCAACTACGGGGGCAATACTGCCTGTCCAAGCTTTTATTCCTAATTCAGAAGCTACATTATCTATTCTACAAGCCGTAAATTTAGTTGGTGGGTAAATAAAATTAAATGGTAAACCATATAATGCACCATCTCGAGGACCACCATTCCCAGCAAACAATATTCCTATTATTTTATAAGTACCACTAAAATTAGCTATAACAGTTGAGCCAGAATCTCCTGGATATGCTGGGAAAGTACATACACTTGCACTACCTGTAGGATCTCCTGGTTTCCAGGAAGAGTCATTTACAGGTTTAACAAAGTCCATAACATCAACATATGTTACAGTTGTTGGATTTCCTTGAATAGATGCTGGAAGGGTAGGTATATTTGAGAATCCTAAAAATCTTAAAGGGCAAGGGTCTTCTCCTTTTGGTCCTGTTGTTCTTCCTGAGCTATATATGGGAGGGTTATAATATGGGCTTAAAGGATCTATCATACCATCTATTTCAGCTGTTGTAGCAAAAGGTAAAGAAGATGTATATAATGAAGCTGTTGTAAATCCTAATTGTTGGTAAGAGGAAGTAAAATCTATAATTGTTGCTCCTGTACTTGAAGTACAATATAAAGAAAATAAAGCACCATCTACTCTATTAACTAAAGTACCTCCTGAAGCTACTGTAGATGCTGAAGTATATAGAGGTACATATCTAAGAACTCTGCCTATTTCTTTAGCTCCATTAGCTGCCCCATCTTCAGCCTCTTGATATACTAATTGTGTATAAGAAGATGGGGGAGTATTACTACCAAAAGCACTTCCATCAGGGTCAGTTAAATCAAACTCATTTTGAGGATTAATAAATGTTCTTTGATTTGTGTAAAAAGGATCTCTAATTACTACATGTTGATTAGTTAATCCTAATAAAGCACCAGATCCTGAATCTTGTACTATAGCACCCATTGTTCCTTTACTAGTTTGTGGAAATGGAACAAATGGTGTTGTTGTAGATGTAGAAGAAATAGATATACCTCCTTTTAAAGGTCTTTGAAGATCTCTATTACCTGCAGGATTATAAGGAGAAGGCCCTGGGGAGAGAAAAGAAACAATACCATTTTCTAAATCAATAAGATTAAGTACAGGAAGAATCTCCCCAGAAAAACAAGATCCAGTATCACAAGAAAATGTAGAAGTACCCCCAAGATTTTCTATAATTTGCATTGGAATACGACCAAGATTAAAAGGACTTCCATTTGGATCATACTTAGTCATAAGATTTGCTATAGAAGAAGAAGTAGATGATCCTGAATCTAGATAAGAAGATGAAGGAATAAGTATTCCAATAGCTGAAGAGTTAACAAATATAAGATTTGGGTCAACTGGTATTATTATAGATCCACTAAAAGAACTACTAGGGTATATAGATCCACTGTATCCAATAGCAGAACCTATATTTATACTGACATTGGGAAGATCAAAAGCTGAACCTGAATAGGATCCTGAAAGGATGTCTAATGACATTGAAAGCATTAAATCTTTTTCTACTGATGTATATCTTAAAACACTCATCTATTTTTTTAATTTTATTTTAACAATTTTTAGTTCCAAAATTCATATATATTGTATGTATAGCTTCACATTCTTCACAGTCACTATATATATAGTTACTACCTGAAAAATAATTTCCTTCATAGAATATATTTGCTGAAAGGTCTGGGTTATCGTTTCTTATTTCTATTAGGGTATAACAATTACCATCTATAGGGGATTTTTGTATAGCTCCTAAAGTTGTTGAAGATCCTGATTCTGTTTGGATTAATAAGTTATTATTATCACATCTTCGGTATATATAAAATTCAGGATATTCATAACATAATCCAGTGTCTGGGTTTATGTTTCCTACAAGGCTACTAGTAAGGTTAGAGTTATTGTTATAGAAACATCTATAAGCTCTAGATTGAAAAGTAGCTAAACTCCAAGCCCCATTATTAGGTTGATCTGTAATAGCCCCACTATTGTTATATTGTGTTTCGGATAGGTTTTTGTTTATCCAAACTTGAGTTCCTATAACAATACCATCATATATAAGTCCATTATTTCCAGTATAAGCATCTGTTATATAATCTCCATTATTTTCTCCGGATACTGCTGGTCTAACTAATCTAAGAGAAAACCCATTATTTTTAAAGTTTGTATTTTTAAATACATCATTTGAATAATGTTTTAATTCTATAGATTTCATTTGGTTATTAGTAGGAGTAATAGAATTAGCTACCCACCATTTTCCAAAGAACCCTAATCCATCAAATGTTCCTGTTGAAGTTCTTTGTCCTGATGCGTCACCTGCCCATTTACTATTATCATCATCGGTTTGAGCTCCTACATTAGGAAATGCCCAACAAGAAGCATTATCGTCTCTTGTATAGTCTTTTAATTTCCCACCAGAAATAACATCTAATTCACCACTTGTTGATGTTGGAGAAGTACCATTATTTAAATAAGTTATAAGAGTATCCCAATCATTTTCATTAGGTAAAGCCCAAGTACCTGAAGCTGCAGTATTTACAATTCCACTTGTTCCTCTACCTAATAAAGCAGGACCACCTTGGTCTAATACATATCCATTATATAAAATCCCATGGACACATTCTAAACAATCACCACAAGGAATAGCAGATCCTGTTGCTAAACAAAGATCACAATTATCAGGTCCTGTAGGGGTAGTTCCTGTGGGGCAAGAGCCGGTAAGAGAACCTTCACCTAATTCCCAAATAAGATCATCTCTAGTATTAAAGATAATGTTTAGGTCATTTACATTATTAGCATCTACGATTTCTTGAGCTGTGTTTGCTAAAACTAAACCTGCAAAAGTAGAAAAAGTACCTCCAGTATCTCTTCCTTCTATTACTACTTCATTACATCCTGCAGACATAGTAACAGGATATATATGGAAACATCTATAAGCATATGTCCCTGCAGCTGCACCAGTTAGGTATCCTAAATTAATAGAAGAACTAGGGTTTGTATCAGGATTTCTAGAGTTTCCTTGTTGTGTTTGAAATTGAAAATCAGACCCAAATAAACTATCAGGGTCTACTTCTACTATTATATCTCCATTTAATTTTACTCTGTAAGAATCATCTCCTATTACTGCTACATGATAAATTCCTGAAGAAGTTAAATTTATAAAATTACCTCCTCCATACCATATTCCATCATCAGGTATCGCTCTAGTATATTGATCTGTAAAACCATCTGTAGTCCATACAGCTAAACCAGAAGTCCCATCCACAACATCTGCATTCCAAAAACTAGCTGATAATATATCAAAAGCAAATTGAGTATTATAAACTCTAGGGTTACCATTAAAAGAAGTAGTATTATTAGAAGCAACAGAGTTAATTGTATAATCTGAATATAAAGTAGGTTTAAATGGTCCCCATGGCATTTGTCCTTGAAGAGGTGCATTAATTGCACTTCCTGTTATAATTTTAGGGACTAGAATTGAACCACTTTCTATACAATTCCCAAACCCATTAGGAATAAATCCTTCAGGACAAAGACAATCATACTCTACATCTGTAAAACAATCTGCTGATCCTGTTATTATGCAATCAGAATCAGGATTAATTCCTGGGGGGCAGTCAATTAATGTTGCACAAATATTATCTATAAAAATTCGCTGGTTTCCGGCAAAATATATAATAAAATCAGAATTTGAACCTGCTGTGAAATTAAAAGTAAAAGCTTGTGGAGTAGAAGCCATACCTGTAATAAGATATTGACCACTTGTTCCTCCTACATCTATGATAGCGGCACTTGAAGTATTAGGTTGATCTTGCCACATTTCAAGGCATACACTATAGCTACAACTAGCATTAAATACACTAGATTGTGATATAAATACATTAGAAGTTACATTAGGAAATACTCCTGAAAGGGTTGCTCCAAGAGGGGAAACAAATGCAGGGCCACTAGGGGTAAATGCCCCCCAATTACCATTAGGGTAAACAGATGTTTCAAAATCATTTAAATTATTATCAAATCCTCCATTAGATATTAAATTATCTACACAATTAGAACAAGTAGCAGGAAAAAGTTGTTCAACTTTACAATCACCACTATCTAAGCAATCTTGTAATGTGCTATAAACACCCGGATTTGCAGCTGTTCCTTGAACACAAGCTCCGGGGGTAGTAATAGCACAATTCCATCCAAAACTACCTGTTTCTTCTATACTACAACTAGCTTCACATTCTGCTAATGTAGCATATTGTCCTACTGTTCCTTCAGGAGAACCAATACAAAGCCCATCTCCAGTACAATTAAATCCCCAACCACCAGCAGGTGAAGGACGATAATCAGGGCATTTTATTTCAGGTTTAGCTGAAGGGATTGCAAAATTTACTCTAAAAAATCCTTTTTGCCCAAAAAAGTTATACCATTCACTGTTATCTGTACTATAAGGGCAAGCAGCATCAAATTGAGATTCAATATGAAAGAAAACTTCATCACTAGTTATATTATTAGGATTAGCCGCAGGTACAGCTATCCATTTATGTCTATTAGTTATAATTCTAGGAGTTCCAGCATAATCAGTAAATGAAGTAGTAATATTTGGTCTCCAATATATAACATAAGGAGTTGATGTAGGGTTTGAAATATCTGTATAGTCAATTAGATCAAATGTATATCTTTTTTGGTTATTAGTATAACTATTGTCCCATGCTCCTCCTATACTTCCTTCTAAATTGTAATCATTAGACCCAGATAAAAAATTAAGGGTTAAACAATTACGACATTTACCCATTGTTTTCCATTTAGGTTTGGGTAAAATAATTTCAATTATAGATAAAGGAGTTTCAACTACTCCAGTATTAGTATAAGATCTAGTTTCATCAAGATTTATAGCAGTTATGGATATGTTTGGAGTAGAACTAGAATCTTCTATTTCTATCCTAAAATCAACAAATTTTGTAGCTGTTATACTAAGATCTGTTAAAAGATTCTTTAAAAAAGTTACTGCTAGGGGATTTAAAATTTCATTTTCTTGAGTTTTATACCCAAAAAGAACATCTTGGGTTTCAGGAGTAGAAAGTTCTTCTCCTCCTAAAAGTGTTCTTGTATCAGGGATAGGAACCCCTTTAAAATACATTACATCTTTTACAACATCGTACCCTACAAATGAATAATTAGTCATATTTTTATTTTATTATGTTGTTGTATTATCTTCGTTAATACATAAATTTAAACCACCAGGAACTATAACATTAAAAGTATTAAAACTTCCAGATGTTAATATACATTTTTGAAGTTTACCACTAATAACAGATAAAGGGCTAGAAGCAAAACTTTCAAACCCTCCGGTACAATCTTCTAAAGTTGCACCTTCTTTTATGTCTCCTATAGAAGCAAAGCTATTTTCTCCACCTACACAATTTTTAAAACTTCCTCCTTCAATATTATGTTCTCCACCAAAACTCCAATCTCCACCAGTACAATCTTCAAAAGTTCCATAACAATCAAACCCAAATGAAGAATCACCTCCTATACAATTTAAAAAAGTTCCATAAGCAAGACCATTACCTCCAAAACTAAAATCACCACCTTCACAATCAACAAATCTTCCTGTTACCATTACTCCTATTGAAGCTGTAGCTCCAGGAGTAGCATCAGGAGTTCCTCCAAAACTATTATCTCCACCTTTACAGTTATTCATTTTAAGTAAAGATAAATTATCTCCTATAGTAAAGTTTTTATCGTAAACATTAATTCCTCTTAAATAAACATCATTAGCAGTAACATTTAAAGTACTACTTCCAGTTATTAGGACATCACGATCTCCTGTTAAGGATACAATATCAATATATTGTGTGTCAACATTAAAATCAGATGAAAAAGAATATTTACCTGGGGTTACTAGTAGAGCAACTCTGTTGTTAAGTGAAGGGGATAAATTTTTTGCTTCAACATAAGAAGATGAAAATTCTAAAGCATTATCTTCAGGTGAATTATCAGAATCTACTAATATAAAGTTTTTTCCTCTGTTGATAGAGGAAGTAAGATTAGTAGCTATAGATTGTGATAAAAATAATAAACTTTCATCTAATTCTTCAAAAGTTAAAGTGTCACCTTTAGCATTAGGACCGAAAGTTCGGGTTTTAAAAATATAAGGCATTAGTCTTTTTATTATAAATATTAAAAAAGACTTTTATGTTATTAAATTTTATTTTTTTTTATACCTCTCTTTTTGTATCGTAAGCTATTATATGATCCCTACCAGTCATGTTGTATCCCTTTTCAGCATACATTTCAAATACAAGTGGATACATTTTAATTAATTCCTCTCTTGTATCGCCTGCAGGCATAACAAATGTTTTATCTTTTGGTATATTGTGTTGGATACGAAATTCCTCTATTTCATTTAAACATTCTTCAGTTCCATCCCAAACTGGTTTGTAATGGTAATCTGAATGGTATTAAATATATGGATTGATGTTTGTATATCCAAACTTTATGTTAAAACTTGTTTTACTACACGTAGTTAAATCTATTAAAAAACCATTGGTAGTGTTGTTTAATTTTATCACAATTGTGAAATCCTAAAATGCTGGTATAATCTTCTGTTAATGGTTGGATTTTAGGTTGTATTTTATGATCTCCAAATATACCATGTATCACATCATTTTCATGGGTTAGTTGTTCAACATTTTCAAAATCATGTTGGAAATATGGAATCTCAAGATAATTGTAAACACGTTTTATTTCTGTTTCAGGATCACGTGTGAAATC
>Ga0099848_1001694_pt1 | contig 10330 bp, 13 predicted proteins | sample CB_VirMetaG_3_FD_78179 | JGI IMG/M metagenome (GOLD analysis project Ga0099848, IMG submission 78179) | Freshwater to marine saline gradient viral communities from Chesapeake Bay - CB_1508_1S Viral MetaG | ecosystem: Environmental > Aquatic > Marine > Coastal | place: USA: Chesapeake Bay... | reverse complement strand
TCACGCCTACGCTATTGTCGGGAATGTCATCCCAGTCCTCGTTTAGATCGATTACAATGTCAGCATCGAGCAGATCTACTGTCTCGTATCCTTTCCAAGCGTTAAAACGCCCTCCCAGATCGAGCTTACGAAGTCCATGATCAGTAGCCCAGCGAGAAGCAAGGTCATTGATATACTTGTTATAGTTCTTGCCAACCTGTTGCTGTACTTCTCCATTGCGAACCTTACACGTATTTTCTGTGTGCGCTCTATAGATATAGATGCATTTGTCGATATGAGCAAAGCCCTTTTGTCCGTATGCAATATAGAATTTGCACACAAGATCATGGTCATCGCCAAGGGCAATGTCCGCATCGTGTCCACCTATAGCAAGATAGGCATCTTTGCGCCATGCTCTCACGTGATTAGGCGCCCATTCAATGCGTCTGATAGAATGCGCTGTAGGCTCAAATGCCACCATCTCCCATAGGCTGTGACCTTTGTATTCTGTTCTGCGCTTATTCCATCCCCAGTATCCGCTATACGGATATTTGCCAGCACGCTCGGCTACCCATGTCTGATCTTCAAACTGTGCGCTGTTGGAATAAGCAAAGACAACATCAGGATCGGCAAAAGCATTGTCAAGCTCTTGTAGGGCATCAGGCGTAAGCATATCGTCCCAGTCAAGCTCGATACATATCTTGCCACTTGCCTGTTCGCAGGCTTGCTTTTTGAGCTGTCCTACATTGCCTGTAGTATCAGACCAAAACCAGTTTGTGGTAAAGTTGTAGTCTTTCTTGGTTGCTATCCAGTCATTCCACTCGCTGTCAGTTATGCTACCGTTAAGCACAACGAGCCATTCGAAGTCCTGATCGTAGGATTGTGCAACAAGTGAATCGAATAGGTCATTGAGATACCCTTCGTTCATCTTATGCACAGGTGTGAATATGCTAAACTTCATGTGTTATTGTGGAAGATCAATCGGAATCCACTCTTGCTTCGCTTCGTCCCAATAATACTCTTTGCCATCATTAGGATATGGTACAGGAGCTTCCCAATTCCAATTAGCATCAAGATGCCATGATGGATAAGGTTGGGGTGCATAGAATACCTGATTTGTTGCATCCCATGTATAGCCTATACCAGCGTAATGCGCTCTAAACTTGCTATTGTAGCTCGTTTGAATCCACTCGCCACTAAGTTTGAGTACATCACGAATAAATGCCTGACCCAATGGCTCTGAATGCTCAGGAGCTGGATCAGGCGCATTAGCATCGCTGATAACAATGACTTGTTGTACTATTGTGTCTTTTACTTGCGCAAAATGTGCCATAGTATTTTATGTTTATGTTTATGTTTAGATTTTATATCGTACAATTACAACGCCAGAACCGCCTGCGCCAGAAGTTCTTGATAAATTTGCATCAACTCCACCACCACCTCCACCAGTATTTGCAGATCCATTAAATCCTGCTCCATTATATGTTGACGAAGCATTTCCTCCTCCACCAGCACCACCAGAACCAGGATTGTAGGTACCGCCATACTTAGTTTTTCCATAACCACCAGCACCACCACCACCACCTGCTCTTATTGAAGCAGCTCCTGTAATAGATGATGAAACACCATCCCCACCGTCACCACCTGTTTCAACACCATTTGAAGCAACTCCAGATGATCCTACTTCGCCAGCTCCACCACCTCCACCACCTGCATAATAATCAACTGGAAATTGAATAAAAGCATCTCCATCTCCTCCATTATACCCTTGATTAGAAGTTCCACTCCCTTTTAAATTATCATAACCACCGTTACCACCACCACCAGAACCACCATCTTGCCCATTTATATTACCACCAGATCCACCACCTCCACCTTCAGATGTTATCGTTGAAAATACAGAATTGCTTCCTTTGTTTCGTGTGTTATTATAAGTAGAAGCCGTAACAGCAGCACCACCACCTCCAACTGTTACGGTTGCATTACCTGTAATCGTTAATTTAGATTCTGCGCTTGCGCCACCACCGCTATTTTCTCCTGTTACGCTTGATCTGTATCCACCAGCACCACCACCTCCAGCACCTGCAAGAGATGTTGCTCCTGATCCACCGCCAGCAATAACAAGATATTCCAAATCTTTAATGCTATCGTAGCCTTCTTTTATGGTAAGTGTACCGCTGGAATTAAATACGTGTACACGGTACTGATCAGAACCTACGGTAATGGTTGATTCCGTACCACCTTCGGCTGCAATACCAGATCCAGGAATACCGCCAGTTAATGGCGTAGAATCATCTACTAAGTATCGTACAACAACAATGCCAGAACCGCCAGTACATCCTCCTGCACGCCTACCGCCTGCACCGCCACCAGTATTAGCAGTTCCAGAAGAACAAGAATTTACGCCACCAGCTCCACCACCGCCAGATCCACCAGCACCACCCGCTGCTCCACCACCACCTCCACCACCAGCTCTTGTTGTAGATGTTCCAGTAATAGAAGAGCTTACTCCGTTACCACCTGCGCCCCCAGTAGATGTTGTAGTTGTAGCTCCAGCTTGTCCTGCTCCTCCTCCACCACCACCAGCCGTATCGGTTGTTACACTTGCAACTCTTCCGTTTCCACCGTTATATCCTTGATTTGCTGTACCAGTTCCACCATTAGCAAACGATGAAGAAGCTGGTTGAATGCCATATCCACCGCCTCCTGATCCACCTGATGCATTAACCGTTCCGCCACCGATAGAAGTAATAGAATTAAAAGTCGAATCTACGCCTTGAGTTGCTTCTGCACCACCAGCACCAACTATAACTGTAACCGATCCAGTAACTAAAGTTTTAGATTCAGCAGAAGCTCCACCCCCACTGTTTTCGCCTGTAACAGATGAACGATATCCACCAGCGCCTCCACCACCACCACCGTTATTACCAGCCGAAGTACTACCACCTCCACCAGCAACTACAAGATATTCTACATCTTCAATAGAGGTGTAATCAGGTTTTAATGTTAAAGTATCACTTGAATCAAATTCATGTACATGATACTTAGTAGATCCTGAGAGTATAGTATATTCAGTACCACCTTCGGCTGCAATACCAGATCCAGGAATACCGCCAATGCCTGTATTATATTTTAAGTTAGATACCTTTTCTCTTTTTTGAGAAAAAGATGTTTTACTGAATATGTTAATAGCCATTAGCTTTCCTCAACACCAAATGCTTGAAATGCAACATTACTTGCAGAGCTTGTACGCACAGATATAACATCAGTAGCCTGTAAAGCTACACCAAGTGTAAGTGCTATAGAATCATTAGCACCCAAATATACATCATATCCTATATAATGTTTGGTTTCAATAGATGCGCCAGCAGGTCTAATAGCTAAACGATAACTTGCGCTTGCATTAGATGCATTAGCAACAGTAATCGTAGATACTACCGTTTGCGTTGCCGATGGCACGGTGTATAGCGTTGTAAGGTTGGTGTCTGAAGGAGCAATTTGCCCCAATACTTTATATGCTTGTGCCACGTTATGCTCCCATTAATAGAAATTGATTGATCGTAGTTACGCCCTCGCCCTGTGCGCCTTGTGCGCCCTGTGGACCTTGTGGACCTTCTGTGCCGAGTTTAACCCATGCGTCACCATTCCATTTCCAAACGGTGCTGCCTGATTGGTATTCGTCATCGACTTGTGGATTGCTTGGAAAATCTAATGCCATGGTATTAAAGATATAAATTTTTTTTAATTCTGCGGTGTATTCAGAATCGTATCAGCCTGCTCTTGTGTGAGCCAACCAGTACGCACGAATAAATGGATTTGATCTGCCGTTGTTTTACGCTCAATCCAGCTAAGTAGTATTCTGTTGTACATTATTCGTCTCCTATGATTCCAATTAACAATTCTGTAGCTTCTAAGCGCTCCTGAATAGTAGGCTCGGCTTGACTGTCTCTGATAAACTGCTCGGCTTCGGCATCAGTAATACCTACCATATTATACTCGCCACAGTTTTGTATTGCAGCCTCAATAGCGCTTTCGCTTCCCCATATTTGACCAAGATAGCGATTGTTATGCGATGCAATACCACCGTTAAACAATGCGCCAGCGTTGGCAACGACTTGACTTGGAGAATATCCAGAGCCATCTTCCCATTTTAGATTGTACAGTACATTCATTCGTAAATTTCCTTTGTTTCTCGGTCTATATGTTTACATTTTATCGCTGTGTCAATGTACAGCTTATATCCAGCCTCTCTTGCAAGTTGACTTAAAAAACTATCCTGAGTCATCACGTTTGTCGTAACAAACCACGGACGAGGCACTTTGTAGAATAGACTCATCGGATATACCGTGCAGCCCATTGGTATCGTGTACACCTCGTGCATTTGTCCGTCATCGTCAAGAAATTCACGCTTGCCGTTTTTAAGCACAATAGATGTGCCTTGACGTGTCTTTGTTCTCTTAGGATACCATGCGCCATACACGCCCATTGGATCGTTCACAGCGTATTGCATCAAGCGCACAATGGCATCGGATTGTGGGAAGGTATCGTCTTCAACAGTAAGCATAAAGTCGGCATCGTCTTTGATAGCTTCTTGCACAGCGTAATCATAAGCATCGTCAATGGTGCGCCCATGTACGTTTAGAATCTTAAACTGATAATTGTTTGGCAAATCAAGACCATCTAAACACGGCAGACCGTCAACAGCCTGCTCTTGTGTTGCTACAACAAGTAGCACCTTTACATTGCCATTCTCTAAGTATCTACGCTCAACGTCTCTGACCACGTCTAAGGCAGGCACGCTGGCTTTGCCAATCATGCGTAATGCATCAACATTAGATGCGCTTACACGACCTGATGAGATCATGTCATTGTTTGCCTGACGTGCAATACGCTTATCCCAATACTCGGGCTGATCTGCGTCTATCTCGGCACGTGTGTACTTATGTGGAAACTCATGCCAAATGCGGTACAGCGCTTCAAACTCACGTAGTGCGCCTACTCTTGCTCTGTTGGTCTGCTCAAGCTCTATGCGCTTTTTCTGCGCCTCAAGTTTAGAAATGTTATCTTTTTTAGCCTCAAGCTCGGCAATCTCATGTTCTTTGATCTGAACATCAATGTTAGCCAGTCTTAGGTTATCGTATTTGTTGGATAGCTCAAGCACGCAATGTGCGTAAGCCTTTGCAGGAGTGTCTTGTGATTCGATGACAAACTTGCGAAGTTCGTATTCTGTGCGAGGCATCTGAATTTCGTCAAATGCTGCGATAAGGTCGTTATGTAATTCTATGTTATGTTCCATGTGTATTGTGTTAGATTGCAAAATCTGCGAGTCCTGCAGATCCTCCTTTTGCTTGAGATAAATTGGCAGCTGTATAGGCAGCAGTTGTACCAGTACTAAATGTAATTCTATCAGCTGTAGCTACTACTGCGCTTGTATAACCACCAGCAAAATAACCATATGTATTTCCGTCTGATGATCCTGCCACATAATATCTTGCCTGCGATAAATTAGCGGCTGTAAAAGCTGCGGTTGTGCCAGTGCTAAATGTAATACGATCTGTTGTTGTAACTCTTGGAGTTGCAGTAGCACCTGTAAGACCACCAGCAAAATAACCGTATGTAGATCCGTCTGATAATCCTACTACAGCATATCTTGCTTGCGATAAATTAGCAGCTGTAAAGGCAGCTGTAGTACTTGTACTAAATGTTATTCTGTCTGCTGTTGTAACTTTTGTTGCTGAATTAGTATCTCCACCAGCAAAATAACCGTATGTAGATCCGTCTGATAATCCTGCTAACCCCCATCTTGCCTGCGATAAATTAGCAGCTGTAAAGGCAGCTGTAGTTCCTGTACTAAATGTAATTCTATCTGCTGTAGAAACATTTAGTACTAAAATTCCACCAGCAAAATATCCATATGTTAATCCATCTGATAATCCCGATACAGCATATCTTGCTTGCGATAAATTAGCTGCCGTGAAAGCAGCAGTAGTTCCTGTACTAAATGTTATTCTATCTGCTGTGGCTACAGCTGCAGTAGTAAAACCACCAGCAAAATAACCATATATAGATGCATCAGATAATGATGCTAAATATCCTCTTGCCTGTGATAAATTAGCATTTGTAAATGCAGCTGTTGTGCCTGTACTAAAAGTAATACGATCTGCTGTTGTAACATACGCACCTGTATCACCACCAGCAAAATAACCGTATTCAGCAAAATTTGTGCCAACAGCATAATCATCAATCTGACCCATCCCATACCGCAAGCGATCACGTAAGGCTTGATTAAGTCTCATAGTATTATCCTAATCTATTGACCCAGCCACTTATGGAGATAACATTGGTTGTTGCAGCGTATGCTTTTACGGTTGGAGGCGTAGCGTCACCCTGCATAGGAATGCCAGGCACAATCAGATACAATCCGCTCTTAAATGGAATAGTTGCGTTGATATGATCTGCGCTACTATTGCTTCCAAATTCAACAGTCAAAGCCACATTTGATGTATGGTTATTGACCGCATACAGCCACACCTCGTCAAACTGTGAGGAATTTGTCGTAACAGTATGAATATCTGTGCCTGGAGACGTAGTAGCACCTACAAGTATTGGTCTTCCAAGGGTTGCGTTGGTGAATTTTTGTTTGCTTATATCAGCCATGATCGTTAATTAAAAACTTGTGATAAATAAACTACTTGTAAATCGCTTGGAGGGCTTCCGCTTTCGCCTTGTGCGCCCTGTGCGCCCTGTGCGCCCTGTGTACCGCTCGTTCCTACATCAACCCATTGACCACCGTCAACATCAACGTACCAGATAAATAGCTGACCTGTGTCGCTATCGTACCATAGGTCACCAGCTACAGGCGATGATGGAGGCGTACTTTGTATTTGCGCTTGTGCGTCTTCGCCCTGATCGCCCTGTGGTCCCTGAGGTCCAGTAGCGCCCGTATCTCCTTGTGTCCCTTGTGGTCCCGAATCTCCTTGTGGTCCTGTGGCCCCAATTTCTCCCTGATTTCCTTGCGGTCCTGTAGCGCCCGTATCTCCTTGTGGACCGACTGCTCCCGTATCGCCCTGTGGTCCTGTAGCGCCAACTTCGCCCTGATTTCCTTGCGGTCCCGTGGCTCCGATATCGCCTTGTGGTCCTTGTGGTCCCGTGCTTCCAATATCTCCCTGATCCCCTTGTGGTCCCGTGGCACCAACTTCGCCTTGTGGTCCCGTAGCCCCAACTTCGCCTTGTGCGCCTTGGTCCCCTTGTGGTCCTTGATTCCCTACAACACCAATGGATGTAATGACATAGCTGTAATATCCGTTCTCAGTAAGGAAATCAACGCCTCGTGTGGTATTGTCAAGGTTATCCAGATAGATCTTGACAATCATCCTATCTGTAGCAAGGATTGCTGTAGATGGGAATACTATGTCAATATCGGTTTCGACTGGATCGTTACCATTATATCCTATTTGTACAGTAGATGATGTTACAACAGTTCCATATCCTGTTCCAGAAGAATCAGCAAGTTCAAGCGTAACGTAAGCATTTATGTCTGCTTGCGATTCTGCAAGCTCGAAGTATATTTTAAATCTTTGTATACCAGCAGGAATGATTGTAAAACCAAGCTGTGGACTCATAAATTGCTCTACAAGAACATTTGTCTGTAGCGCTGTAAGGCTTTTTGTTATTGTCTGCTGTGCTGCCGTAGTAGGCTCAGTATCAATTACTTTGTAACCACTTACATCAGATGTTTCCGAGCTGTTAAAGTAAAAGAATTGACCCGAAGATATGCCAGCCTCTCCCTGATCTCCTTGTGTCCCTTGTGGTCCCTGTGCGCCCGTGGCCCCAACATCGCCTTGATTTCCCTGTGGTCCCGTAGCACCCGTACTTCCCTGATCTCCCTGTGGTCCTGGAACTGTTGAGGCTTCTCCTTGATCTCCTTGCGGTCCTTGAGGTCCAGGAACAGTAGAAGCAGCACCTTGATCGCCTTGATCCCCCTGAGGGCCTTGTGGACCCGTTATTGAATCTCCTTGATCTCCCTGATCGCCCTGTGGACCTTGTGGCCCTGTTATAGAATCACCTTGGTCACCCTGCGGTCCTTGTGGACCAGTTATAGAATCCCCTTGATCCCCTTGGTCTCCTTGCGGACCTTGTGGCCCCGTAATTGATTGACCTTGATCGCCTTGGTCACCTTGAGGACCTTGTGGTCCTGTTATGGAATCACCCTGATCACCCTGATTTCCTTGAGGACCCTGTGGCCCCGTAATTGAATCACCCTGATATCCTTGAAATCCTTGTGGACCTTGTGGTCCTGTGATCGAGTCGCCTTGATTTCCTTGTGGTCCCTGTGGTCCCGTAGCGCCAGCAGGTCCCTGTGGTCCTTGGTCGCCAGGTACGCCAGCAGAGCCAATAGTTACTTTGCTTTCGCTTGTATTAACGGTAACAACACCTGTTGATGTTACTACACTAACAGTACTCATTCTGTTACCTCCGTAGTTACAACAAATTGACCAGTTAGATAAGTGATAGTTCTACCACTTTCTACAAATTCAACATCATAAACTAATGATCCAGCAGGATAATCGCCATCAAGATATACGTTTACCGTATTACTACCAGCACCAGTAACAGTAATTTCTCCACCTGTTGTTGATCCAGTCCAAATAGCAGGAACGCTTCCTCCTCTTTGGCGTTTTATCGTCATCGTAATAACTGCACCACTAACATTAATAGGATTACTGTTATTATCGACCATAGTAAAAGACCATACACGAGTGTCCCCTTGGTATGCCACCAAGTCCCACACTCCAGCAGTATCAACGTAAGGCAGAGGCATTGTTTTATACTTTCGGCTTGTTCAGTTTAGATAGGATAGCACGCAAAACCCGAATGACCAAAGAATCCTTTGGCTTCGGGTTAAATTGCGGATTGAAGTCTATTGGATATGGATATGTCTTGCTCATAGACCAAGAGCTTGGCTAACACGAGCGACCCATTCGGTTACGCTCATACCAAGAAACTCAAGCGTTCCCCATGTAGCAGCAACTAAGCTAAGTACACGAGCGATAACGGTAGCCCACCAGTTAATCTCAAACTTACCTGTAGTTGGATTAATGATTGGCTTATCGTTTGCATCTTTTTTGTAGATAGCAAATGGATAAATCCATTGCAATAATACATCACGCAGGAATTGCCATACTTTTTTCAATAGTGTATCCATTACTTTGTCCTTTACTGTTTTTTTAGATTTTCTGGCTTTTTTTGTAAGTTTATCCATCTTTTTAAGGTGAGCCTTGTATAATTCGACTGGATCATCTACAACACCGAAGTCGTAAGCAGGTATGTCATTTATGCGCTTTGGTATCTCAATCCTAATAGGATCAATACGCTTACCATTGCTCCATATCTCAAACTCATCGTCTGTCATATCTTTCCAGTCTTTGCTCATGGGTCTTCCTCAACTACTTTTATATTTGCCTGCGATACAGGTGGAATTTGGTCATCCAAGCTGGATGCGTTACGTGCATTAATTTGGCTTTTTGCAGCAGTAGCAATTCGCTCAAAAATGTTTGTATCAATAGTTGCATCTGGTCTCATACGTTCAAGAAGAACAGAAGCGCCCTCTAACAAATTCTCATCCTTTGTTGGATATGTCATCTTACCTACGTGCTGCGTTAGTATATCACGATCAAGGTAGGTCTTGTAGCCAAGCTGTGCTGCCTCTTGACAGAAGTAATAGTCTTCGGATAGGTAACGACCAGGCTTTGTTTTGTCGTCATCTTTGCCTCTGAAAACGCCTATCTTGAACCAATCATGGTATGTACCTTTTTGCTCGTCATCATCATTGAGATAGTCATGCTCTGGCCACATAGATCTAAATGCTCCGAATACATCTCTACGAATCATCATAAATCCTGTGCCTATCTCACGCATAATAGCAAGACCATTTTCATCACCAAGATAGCTATTCATAACAGGTTGATATGGCAAGGTCTTTTTTAAGTAGACGCCACCAATAATACCCTTGTCATGCGCTCTTAGCTTGTTAATCATCCAACGCTGGAAGCGTATATCGCTGTCAATGAACATTAAGTACTTGCAATCTGTTTCAAGAAACATCTTTGCAATCTTATTTCTTCCACGAGGAATAAGCGAGTCGCCATTGTAATACTGAATGCCCTTTACAACGCATTCAGGATCATTTTTGGCTTCTAAACATTCCTGCAAAATATCATACTCGATTCGGTTATCGTATATTGGGAGTCCTATCAGTACGTCTTTTACTACTGGCATATGTGTGTGTGTTTTAGGTTTGTGTCAAAAATAAGAAAAAATTATTGCAATAAATGAAGAAAATTGTTATAGC
>Ga0099848_1001691_pt1 | contig 10336 bp, 15 predicted proteins | sample CB_VirMetaG_3_FD_78179 | JGI IMG/M metagenome (GOLD analysis project Ga0099848, IMG submission 78179) | Freshwater to marine saline gradient viral communities from Chesapeake Bay - CB_1508_1S Viral MetaG | ecosystem: Environmental > Aquatic > Marine > Coastal | place: USA: Chesapeake Bay... | reverse complement strand
TTAAGTTCATAAACATCTCCGCTAAAAACACTAAAATATATTTTACTCATTATTTTTCCTTATAATTAATTCACAGTCATAAAACTTTGACATTTTTTTTGTTTTAAAATTTTTGGCTTTACAAAACTTAAATGCATCACCATCCACGAGAGAATTTATTTTATAATCAAAAACTATTTCATTATTTTTATAATTTATGTTAAATGGATACGGAACTTCGAAAGTCTTAATACCTCCTTTTTGAACTTCAATTTTAAATATAATAAAAAAATCTTTTATACTTGCATTTATTATTTTACCCTTTTTAATTACCTTATCATTTATATAAAAAATGACATCATTTAAAAAAAATGACTTCAAACCACTCTCTATATTTTCTATAATTTTAATAATCATGTATTTTGAAAATTTAATTTTTCTTGAGGTGTAAGCCCTGCTAAATTTTTATTAAAATATTCCCAAAACTCTTCATTAGCTGGTATAGTTTTAAGAAGATTTACCCCTTGATTAAAATTTATCTGTCTATAATCTTGCATAAAAATATCCCATGTTATAATTAAATTTTTTATTGTTGGGTCATAATGTGGTAATTTTGAAGTAGGTTTATAATTTAAAGTTAATCTCCCGTTAACACTGTTTAACAATGCAAAACTATTAGTACACAACATTCTTCTAGTTTCAGGGAACCCGGGTTTAAAAACTTTACGAAAAAATTTTACTTCACATACATTGTCTTTTAAAATTGATATAAGTTGTTGTCTACTTACATTCATTAGGCTTTACGATGCCAAAAATTCTGGCTTCATTTAAGAATAAACCTTTCTTAACGTTACCAATACCATCAACGTCGAGGTTATTAATAGGTATACCAAGATTGTTTGGAAACATAACATGGTCTCCAACATTAACATATTCACACTTAGTACCTTTAAGTAATACTTCCCCAATACGCCATGCTTTAGTGTCAGCATTAATTGGAACAAAAATACCGTTACGAATGATAGCAGTACCATCATCGTTAGAGTCAACATAACGAACAAGGATAACATCTTCCATCAATGTGGAAAGAGAATACCCCATCAAGGTAGAATCAAATCCTTGAGTGGGGTCTGACAAGTCAATAAGACTCTTTTTTGGAGCTAATAAGTCAATACTTTTTTCTGCCTTAGACATGTAAAGACTTATTATGTTGTTATATTATTTCAATGCTAATTTTATTCTTGTTAGATCAATTTTTCCTGTATCTAGATATTGTTCTACTTCTCGTCTAGATATTTCAAATCGTTTAGCAAGAAATTTTACTATATCATCAAAATTATTAATATCTTTCCTTTTTTCTTTTTTAATATAATGAATACGACCAGGAGAACCTTTTGGTAAAATTTTAATCAGATAGTTATACCATTCTTTCTTAGTGTCAAATACATTATAATGTTTATTAGTAGTTTCATTAATAATCTGAGCATACTCCGGGGAATACATACTTAGCCACCTACAAACAATATAAGGGAGAAACTGATCTTCATCCTCAACGTTATCCAAAAGGTTACCCTTCTTAGTAACAATTATATCATTTAAAATATCAAAAATATTGAGCATTATAATTACTTAATGATTACTTTACTAGTTGCTACAAACATATCATCGTTCAACTCGTAAAATGCTTTGTTGACCTCACTAGTAAAATTATTCACTTGCTCATCAGTAAAATTAGTACTAAATGCAAATGCAGGAGCCTTCTTACCAGCTACCACATTAATACCAGTATGACCAAGGGCAACACCATCCTTAACATACGTAATACTGACGCTAACTTTACCTTCTTGCTGAAGAACTCCGCCTTGAGTAAATTCTTTCTGCACCATAATATCATCCCCATCCATATGGATGGGACAATTTAGGTATTCAGGCTTAGCTAGAATATTTGCAATAACAGTATTAAACAATCTCTGATATGCTACTGCACCAAAAGGATTATCTAAGATAGGGATCTCCCATAGAAAATTAATCGCATCATCACTCCAGATATATTCTTCTTTATCTACATCTTCCTGATCGATCATTCCATCAGCAAGAACTTCCATTGGAGCTCTAAAATATACTAAATTACCAATTGGTAATACTTTATCTTTGAAAAACTTATATGCAAATCTGCTATGAAGTAAGTTACCGTCATACTTTAAATTATTTGTATCTACCATATAAGCATTATATCACTTCTGCAAAGAAGACCAACGTTTATGAGCGGCATTTATAATTTTTTTTGCTTCAGACTTATTTAGCCAACCGTTTATTTTTACTTCTTTATCTTCTAAGTCTTTATAATGAGAAAAGAAATTAAATGTAGTTGAAACCCAATGTGGGTCTAAATCTTTTAATGAACGGTAATCCTTAACGTGAGTAACAGGTACGGTAATAACTTTGTAATCTTTATCACCATTATCATCCATATCAAGAACGGCTATTGGATAAACTTCTACAAGAGTACCTGTTTTTATAGGTACATTATTATACACGCAAACATCTAACGGGTCATTGTCTAAAGCTAAAGTTTGTGGAATAAATCCGTAAGAACATGTATATCTCATACTACTGTAAAGACATCTGCTAAGTTTAAAAATACCTAACTGCTCATCATATTCATACTTAGCGTTAGTATCTTTTTCAACTTCAATTATGACATTAAGTCTACATGGTGCTTCTTTACCTATAGGTATATCGTTTACTAAATTCATAATTTTGGAGAAACCACAACAAAACCTTGATCGGTGTATACTTTATTAAAGTCGTGAGTATCTTTAAATTTATTATATAAAAATGACAAATCTTTTCCGGGGTTTACTTCCTCTAATTTAATATCAAAATTATGTTTTTTACAATGAGAATCAAAATCAGGAAGATGACGTTTAGTTACATCTTCATATAACCAAAGGTCATCACAAATTATTAAATCTTTGTGTTTACCAATTCTTTCAGAGATTAAATTTATTTCATCTTCTAGAGGAAGATTTAAATTATAATTTATTTTTTTAATTTCATTATATGTTTTGTGATGAGAATTCCAACCAGGAAAATGAGCATCTAACCAAAATAAAATATTTTCATCTATTGTAGGTAAAATTTCTTTTAATACATCTGTAGAATGACCAGTAATAATTTCCACATTAGAGTGATTGGCAAACTTTTGTCTTGCTTTCTCAGCCACCTCAGGAATAATTTCAATAGAAATAATTTTTTTAAAATTATATTTTAATGCATGTTCAACCCCTGCTCCAAAAAGAGTACCGGTTTCAATAAAAACAGGCGTATTAAATTTTTTTATAAGATTGCCAGGATTAAAGTAGTTTATATTGCCCATTAATTTATTTATTTTTTAATATACCAAAAACAATCATCGTTATTATACTCGGTGATTAGATTTAAGTTTAATTTTTTTACGCATTCATCTACAGCTTCTACAACATAAGAATTTTCTTTATAATTATTTCCAATAAGTATACCTCCAGTTCGAACTAATGGTAAATAATCTATAAAATCTTGCTTAATGCGTTTGTAGGAATTATCGCAATTAATAAAAACTAAATCAACTGATTTAGGCTCAAAAGTTTTAGCTGCAATATTAGAATAAGCTTTAACCATTTTACAACGACCTTTTATAATTTCATTATATAAATAATTTTTAGCTTTTGATTCATTTTCACTTTGACATGTAAATGAAAATATAGAATTCACTTCATACGGATCAATTGTATATAAAACTAATTCCTTATTTTTATTTTTTTGTAATATATTTTTTGTATTAATACCTTTATCTGTACCTATTTCTACCACAGTGTTAAACTTATTTTTATTAATAAGTTTAGTTAATACATTATATTTTCTCATGCTACTACTTTTATTAAATTTTATAATTATGATCAATTAACCACTTTTCAAGATTCAGTCTTGTTTCTCTATTTAAATCTTTCATACTAAAATATTGTTTATAATTAGTTTTACCATCACCTATATGATTAGGGTGGTATTCTGTTTTTTTATTATACTTTCCTAATGTATCTGTAAATTTTTTTGTTTTGTTTATATCAAAAAAAGAAGAATATTCATTAATAATATTTTCATTAACATTAATATTTAAAAATTTAAATATATCTTGTATTGAAAGACTCAAATTATTTAAAATTTTATCTTCATATTTTATTTTTAATAGTTTTTTACTATCAACAATAGTATTAACTAAACTATAAAATTTTAAGGTATTATTTATAAAATCATTTACATTAAAACCACCTGCTAATATATAACCAGATTTGTGTTTAAATGAACATTTATCAATTTGTTCCATATTATTTTTTCGAATCATAGAAGCAGCAGCATCTCTAATATCTCTATATGAATAAATTGATAAATCTTTTTCAGTTACTTTGTTAACCCAATCTTCGTGTCTTTTTATATCAACAATATAATTAAAGTTTAAATCTTTTTCTATTTTTTTTACAAAATTATATATAAACGTAGAACCACTACGATACATACTACAAAATCTAATAATTTTTTTGTTTACATTAACTGCCATTTTACATTTTTATAAATATGTTCTGTTTGTTTATGGTGACCTCTTCTACTATATAACTTTAAAATACTAGCATTTATTTTTAATTTTTCCATAATGTAAATCCAACAAGATTCAATCATATGTATTTCAGATGCTGCTTCTAATACACCACACCAGTCAAACAAAGAAACCCCTTCTATAAAATTTAATTTTACCGTACGTTTATTACCGTTATAAGGTACATCATAAAATGCAGTACTTCTTATATTATTTTCATTAGAAGGGGAACCATAATTATTACTAATAATAACAAATTCTTTATTTTTTTGAATATTAAGTTTTTCAAAAAGATTTTTTTCTTTATCGTAATTTCTTTCAAAATTAAAGTAGTTGTACCAATCAGTATAATCTAAATTAACTAAATTATATTTAGAATGCGGAATCAATGAATTAGGAAAAACCCTATCAGCCGATTGTAAAGGTATAATCAATTGGGTTTGTTCATTGTCTAAATAATGTACCTTTAAAGGCTGAGACGAATAATAGTATTTTTTAAGAAAAGATAATTTAGGTTCATTAATAGACGGAAACTCTATATTGTCTAATTTAATATAATCTTTTATAAAAGAATAATGGTCTATTACAGGCCATATTACCTTATCAACTTTTTTATCTTCAATTAATTTTATTGCTATTTTAAGACAATAAAAAATATCTCCGGCCCCCGCAGGTTGAATGATATAACCTATTTTCATAGTCTTTCCCAACTATCATCATATATTTCATATTTATCTTCAACTCCAGGGCCGAACCAATCAGGAGGACAAAAAACCTTCTCTTTATCTTTTACTAAATAAGAAGCCATTGCACTAAATGAACTGTTAGCTATAATAAGAGAATCACAATGAGACAGCACACACAAATCAGTAATTTCATCACCATTTATAAAAATATTATTTTTATCAAATTTAAAATCATTTAATGTTGTTTTATCATCAGTACAATACAAAAATACGGTATTTTTTTTATTAAACTTTTTAATAGCATTTTTATAATAACTAAGTTGTGGTATCGGAAAAATTTCAGGGTTTTGTAAATAATCCCCTTTTCTTAAGTGTACCCCAACAATATGTTTATTTTTAAAATTTTTTAATTTATTTTTAACCTTATTAACTAAACTATTATCAAATTGAATAAGTTTTCTAAAATCTTTTAAATAGTCTTTAAAATATTGAGGATTTTGCCAATACCCATCTAAAGCAAAATTAAAATTTTTAAACAATTTAGAATCAAAAGGAATTTCTTTAAATTTAAATCCTTTTTCATGATAGACTAAATGGACATCTTCTTCTTCACAGTTAACCAAATCAATATTTGAATATAATATGTCTTTATATTTTGAAGGTTTATAACCTTGCATAGCTCCTCCAAATAAATTTAAATCAAGTTTAAATGGTACTTTATGTTTTAATGATAAACTATAAGCAGCAGCTATTTGATATAATTGATTACCTACTCCACCTTTTAGCAAACACGTGATCATTAAAAATTAATTATTCCAAGTTTTCATATATTCAATAAGATCTTCTTTAGGCATTTTAATAATTTTTTCTTTTAAATTTCTATTATCATCCCAGAATATATTTTCATTACCCGGTGTTCTTCTAGCTTCTCTATGATAAAGATGAAACATAGGTTTAAATCCTACCATTCTTTTAATAGGGTACCCAAGTTTTTCAAAACGGTACATAGTTTCATCATCTTCAAACCCCCAACCTCTAAAATAAGGATTAAAACCTTTAAGTTTAGTAAACAAAGTATCTTTATCTACTATCAACCCACCACCAGTAGATCCAACATTTAAAATTTTTACATTTGAATTTTCACGGCCTAATTCACCGTAATGTTTACCAATAAAGTTTTTTAAACACTCGTAGGTTAATTCTTTCTTAAAGATTTCAATAGCATGTGGTTTAACATCAATTACATGAGGGTCATTAGGTTGAAATAGTAAGTTTTTATTTTCTACCACTTTACCAACACATTCAATTACATTTTCAGGACCAAAAATTACATCAACATCATTAAAAATTAAAATGCTATGTTTTGCATTTTTAGCCCCTATATTATAACCGTTAAGTTTGTTAAAGAACCTATTATCTTCTTCTATTATAATATGTTTAACATAATTACGTTTAAGAAAATCCGGGGTAGGTAATTGATTTCGTTGTTCAGCTGATTTGTATTGCTGCACAACAACTATTTCAAAATCTATATAACTTTTATTAATAAAATCTATTAATATATTTAAATTACGTTCCCTATCAGGATGATCAAACTGATAAAATACTATAAATGATGCGTTTAAACTTTTCATTATTCGAATAAAAATGGGTAATTAATATATATCCAATCTTCAGGTATAATAAACTCTTCGTATTTTTTGAAATTATTTTCTATAGCCCCAATTTTACTTTTATATACCTTTTCTGGATCTTTAGAAATATCATTTAAAATATCTCCTAATTCATCTAAATTATTAAAGTAAATAATACCGTCATAATCAAAGAAATTATTTACCGATATTTTATCACCGAAATAAATTGGTATAGTTTTTGTTGCAAAACAATCTACTATTTTTTCAGTCCAATACCCGGGTAATATAGAATTCTCTACAGTAATAGAAAACATATATTCATTTAGACCTTTTTCTTTTTTATCTATATGATTTTTAACATACCCTCCAAAACAGTCTATATTATTATTTTTAAATCTATCTATAATTTGATGTCTCAATCTATGTCCATTTGTAGCTGATTTGATAGATGCAAACATACTACAAAATTTTGTTTTCTTTTCGTTGTTAAAATTATGTATCCAACATCTACCGTGTGGGTAGTATAGATAATTTTCGCCTTTTGAAATTAATTTTTGATCAAAAGTTAAAACATAATCAAAGTATTTGTTATTTTTTTCGATCCAGTCGTATGAATGAGGGTGTATACTTCTAGGTTCTAAAATCCAAGCTACTTTTCGTTTAACCCCACTAGCTTTAAAAACATCATTTAAACACAAATCAGTAATAAAGCAAGTTTTACTTACAGGCTCATTTGAGTTAACCCATTCTATATGTTTATTTGTAGCCAGATGACAAGAAGATTTATCATATGGTATAAAATTTTTATCTCTAATATTAACTTTTACCATTTATAATAATTATTGATTAAATTACATTTTCCAAGTATTAGAATAAAGATAAAGTAATTTACTATCTATTTTTGAAACGAATTTATAAATGTTTTCGTTTTGTTTATAATACGGGTTTGTTTCTCTTTCTGCATTTTCATGATTTAAATGAAATAAAGGTTTATTTTGACCTGTTAATCTACACACAGTGTATCCCATTTTATTAAAACGAGTTAATGATTCATTATCTTCATACCCCCAACCTATAAAATTAGGATTAAATCCATTACAATTGAATATATTTCGTTTTTTAGTGATAAAACCACCACCGGGTGTAGATAACGCGCCTATATGAATATTATCATTTTCAAAATTAAGTTGATTGTAATTTTCTTTATCTATAAGTTCGTATAAAAATTTATAATCTAGATTTTCTTTAAATTCATTTACAGCTTTATTCTTTACACAAACAAAATGACCATCATTAGGTAATATAATTTTTTTAGTATCTTTAGAAATATATTCAATAGATTCTTTTACACTTTGGTAATCAAAAATAACATCTATATCATTAAAAATTAAATTTTCAAAAAAAGCATTTTTAACCCCTTCATTATATGCTTTCATTTTATTCCATGTATTATCTATTTCAGGTACATAATCATGAAGAACATTTGGGTAAGAAGAAAAATCAATATTAGATTTCAAGTATAATTGTTCTTCAATGACTATTTGAAAATTTTCATAATGTTTATGATAATATTCTAGAAGAATTTTAAGATTTCGTTCTCTGTCTTCAGAATCTTTACGATAAAAAACAATAATTGACGAATTTAAATTTATCATTGGTTAATAAGTATTATAGATTAAATACTTTAAATGTCAACGGAAAATCAAAATTTTATAACTGTTAACAGTATTGCCGAAATTCAAGATATTGTAGATGGTGATTATCTGTTTACCGTATCTAATGGTATTATATATAAATTAGACTTTCAAAATTTTATAATATCTAAAAATAATACTGATTTTTATAACGTTATAGACTCATTATCAGCTCAAGTAGTAAGTAACACTCAATCACTATGTGCGATTAACGGTTATATAAATGAAGAAGTGAAACCGACAGTTGACTTTTTATCAGGAAGTGATGTTACTTCAGACTGGTCAAGTTTAAGTTCAGAAATATTTGATACAATAAATACTGTAAGACAGTTAAGTGGTTATACGTGGTTACCTTTACCGAGCGAAACAGAGAAATTTAAAGCAGGTGCTATCGTATATTATGATGGTAATGCTGGGGACTGGAGAACAATTGATGCAGGGCCTGCAGGGTCAGTTTTAACTATTGATAGCGAAACCGGTGTGCCTATATTTTCTGCTAACTCAAGTTCAAGTCAAAAAACAGTACAAATACAATCAGGAACAATATCTATTTATGATCAAAATTGGACTACTGGTAAACCTGTCAATGATGGATCATTTACTTATAGAGCTTTTAGGAGGGCTCCTCAATTTGGTACAAAATGGACATACAAAGAAGGTATTAATAAAACAGTTAGCATAGAAGATATAGCAGATCAATATACTAATATACAAATAAATTCATCTATAGTATTTTCTTATAATAACACTAGTTCTGATGTAATGAAAAGATATACCGTATCATTTAATAATAGAAATATTTCCATACTAGTAGGTAACCCTGGTACTACTTATAGTGGGGTTGGAACTGTAGTATTACCGCTTGGTAATGAAGGTGATGCAACACCTTTAAAAATATCGTTTAACGTTAAAGGTGGGTTAGTTTTAACACCTTCTGATGTATTTAGATATACTAGTACCTTTAGTAATAGTGGTAATATAGGTACATATAGTAGATATGGTGGTATGCCAGTAAAAATCGAATTAACTTATCAAATTTTTGGAGTACCGGTTTCTTCTTAACGTCTATTTTTAGTATACTGAATTTGGCGCATCAGTTCATCTGCTTGCGCCTTTTCTTTGTACATTTCTCGCTGTTGATCTCTTAAAATTTGTTCCATATCTAGTACTTCTTCACCTAATATAGTACTAGAATTTTCGCCTAATAAATCACCTTCAGCATCTATATATTGACGTATCATATGTAAACGTTGATCTCTATTGCCGAAAACTTCAACTATTGCAGGGCATTCTTCATTAGGTAAAAATGGAGACGATTTTAACCCTTGTAAATATTGTTGTTCAATTCCTTTAAAAATATTATCTACTTCTTTAATATAAATTTTATCAGTTTCTCTTAATGTATCTTCTACTATTTGTACTGGAGCGGCTTTAGTAATTGGTATATAAAAAATAACATCTAAAAACTTAAGACTTTCTCTTACTAAAGGTATGCATTTTTTTATAAAATCGTCGTCAATATCGTTAATGTTTTTTTCATAAGCCCAAAGAGAATATACCATATTATCAAGAGGGCACCTATCAAAAATGACTTTATCCCCTTTTGAATATAATTGTAAAGAATCAACCATGAAATTAAGGATATCCCACTGTGTCTTCTGGTTGGTTTCTTTACTATGTCGTAAATTATTTTCAGTAAGGTGGTCACGATAT
>Ga0099848_1001689_pt1 | contig 10341 bp, 22 predicted proteins | sample CB_VirMetaG_3_FD_78179 | JGI IMG/M metagenome (GOLD analysis project Ga0099848, IMG submission 78179) | Freshwater to marine saline gradient viral communities from Chesapeake Bay - CB_1508_1S Viral MetaG | ecosystem: Environmental > Aquatic > Marine > Coastal | place: USA: Chesapeake Bay... | reverse complement strand
CAAGCGCTGCCCTATTTTTTTGATGAAGTCTTGGCCCTACGTGTCGAAAAAGACGCCGACGGTAACACTCAGCGAGCACTGATGTGCGACGGTGATCGGGTCTGGTTAGCTAAGGATCGGTCGGGCCGCCTTGATATGTGGGAAAGCCCTGATCTGGGGGCGATTATTAACAAGATTGGGGGGAATGTATGACACGAGAAGAAATCCTCAAGCTGGCCCGCCGGGCGGGCTGGAGCGGCATCTATACCAAGCCGCTGTTGAAGATCGCCATGAAGGAGCAAGACTTCCTGTACTTTGCTTTCCTCGTTGCCGCTGCTGGGCGTGAAAAGTTCGCCGCTATGGAGAACGATCAGAACGAATCTGACTTGCTGACCATTGCGTATGTCAGCGGCTTTGAAGCGGGCAAGAAGAAACGAAAACTTAAGCCGCTGACCGATGAGGAGATCGATGCGCTTGACGAAGCCAACTGGGACACGGATCACAAAGTGTGGGGGATACGCGAATTTGCCCGCTCTATTGAACGAGCCCACGGCATAGGAGAGAAGATATGACCACACTACGTGAAGCCGCAGAGATGGCGTTGGAGGCGTTGGAGGATTCCTGCTATCCGAGAGCCTCGACAAAACACTCTACGCGCTACGACGACGCTATTGACGTCCTTCGCAAAGCATTAGACGCCGACAGCATGGCGAGTTTGCCGGAGCCGGTGGCGTGGATGGATCGAGAAGGCGACATTTATCGTATGCCCGAAATCAAAAACTGGGCACCGCCGCATACTTTACTCTACACCATCCAACCCCAACGCGAGTGGCAAGGGCTGACGGATTATGAGATCAACAATTTTGATCTACCCGAGAGCGGTACAGTAACGATCCGCGAGTTTGTTCGAATTATCGAAGCCAAGCTCAAGGAAAAGAACACATGACTGACAAGATAAAACCGTTTATCAAAGCTGTGGGCCCAAACAATGAAGACGTTATCTTGTTGCTTGAACAGTGGCTGCAAGACGCAAAAGACGGGCAGATTGTCAGCGTCGGAATTGTCGGAAAACGTACGGGTGGAGAGTGGCAAACGTCAATGAGTCGCAGCGACAACGGGTTGGAAGATGCCGCGATGCTGATCGAACTGGGCATGCGCCGTTTGGGTTTTGCTCAACGCTAAGGAGGATGATATGACTACATCACTTATCCGCGAGACGATGAAGTGGATGTTCGAAGTTCCTTCCTCCGATGTCGATCCTGTTGAGCTTTCTTGGTTTGACATTACCGGGGTTGATCTCAGCCAAGGGCAAGAGGTGAGTTGGCTTCGAGAATGCCGCCCGCCGTTTGAGAAGTGCATGGTGCTGTGGCGCGGCAAATCGCAGAACCACGCTGTGTATGACTGCATGATGATGATCGTTGGCAATGACCCCGCCGAGGGGGTGCTGGTCAGTGTCTGGAAAGGCCCGCACGGTCAACTGCCGCGAGCGCTGCCGACCATCGTCTATCTAGTGGAGGACGATGTTGTGCGCTACGGGGCCGTGGACGAAAACGAGATTGTTAAGGAAGAGGACGCGGCCATGGTGCTGGGGCTGGTCACCGCGTGGATTGCATCGATGTCCAGGGGGTGCGATGCGTACCGGCCAACCGTCAAAGACTCCTTTACGAACCGTCGCAAGTTGGCCGAGGGGAAACTTCCATCGTATGACTGGCACACGGTCACGATCAAGCCTGCCCAGTCCAGGGCCGAACCTCAAGGAGTCACTCACGCAAGCCCTCGACTACATGACCGTCGAGGCCACCTGCGCAGGCTGAAGACCGGGAAGAACGTCTGGGTGAAGCCCTGCAAGGTGGGCGATGCCAGTCGCGGAACTGTGTTCAAAGACTATCAAGTGGAGGCAAGCACATGACCCCAGACGACATCATCAGGATGGCAGACGAGGCAAAGCTAACACCCGTCATGGAAATGTTTCAATCTGAGCTTGAGCATTTCGCCAAGCTAGTTGCAGCAGCCGAACGCGAAGAGTGTGCAAAGCTGTGTGAAGCGTATGTAGCGCCTGGGATCGGGAAAGAGATGGCTACCGCAATCAGAGCAAGGGGGAGCAAATGAGTTGGCTACGTTCAATGATTTGCGATTGGTTTCACGCAGGCGGAAGAATCAAGCGCGATGCTTACGACCGGATTAACTGGCAGTGCGATACATGCGGTCGGTGGGCTGAACCCGTCGACAAAAAGACTGAAGAGCTAATTATTGAATCTCACATTACCAAAGCAATCAGAGCAAGGGAGAGCAAATGACATTCATTAAAACCGACCTTCAATTCCTTGCAGCCCAGTGGGAAGCTGCAAAGCTGGAAGAGAAGGAAGCAACAACACGCCGCAGAACCATTGAAGATCAGATTGTTCAGGCCATGGCCTTGCCGGAGAACCTGGAGGGCACCACCACCGAGCGAGCCGGGTTCTACGAAATAAAGGTAGCTGGCAGGCTTGACCGAAAGGTCAATTCTGATAAACTGCAAGCCATAGCAGAGGAAGCCGGTTTGACCGAACACCTCGCCAGTCTGTTCAGATGGAAGCCAGAGATCAACATGAGCGCATGGAAGTCTGCGCACGAGTCGATTACGGCCCCTCTGCTTGACGCAATCACAACTACGGCCTCACGGCCATCTTTTGCAATCACAAGGAAAGACTAAAAATGAACGAAAAAGCAATGTTTGAACCGATTTGCTGGATGGTTGAACAATACGATTTTGTTTCGGAGCAAACTCTTCGTCGTATTGTTTTGAGGGAGCCGCCTGAAGGATTGGGCGCAGAAGTAAAGCCAATTCATTTTCTTCCGCAAGAATTTTTAGAAGTTTTGTCAAACAAAAAGGACTAAACCATGGCATTTCTCTCACAATCTTTTGACGTTTCCGACCTGCCCCAGGCTTCAAAAGAATACAGCCCCTTGCCTGCTGGGTGGTACTCTGCGACCATTTCCGGCGCTAAAGTGAAGGCAACCAAGTCGGGAACTGGCGAGTACATTGCCGTGAAGTATTCAATCACTGGGCCAACTCACGAAGGCCGCGTGATCTTTGGCAATCTCAACATCAAGAATGAAAGCGCAAAAGCTGAGGAGATCGGGCGCCAGCAGCTTGGCGAGATCATGCGAGCAATCGGTCTCGCCCGCGTTACCGACTCTGACCAGTTGATTGGTGGCAACCTGGTCATCAAGCTGGATGTAAAGGCCGATGAGGAGTATGGCGACCGCAACGAGGTCAAAGGGTTTAAGGCTGTTGTAGGCGCAATCTCTGACTTGCCTTCTGCCGCACCTTCCGCGCCCACGAACGCAAAAGCTGCACCTTTTTGGGTTAAGAAGTAAGTTTCGGGGGGAAAGCTCTGCTGTGCCAGAGGTTGGTCTATTGGTGATGTGGCTAGAGGGACTTGAGTGCCGCCACGGGCAATACTTGGGTCTCCGTGAGTTCGAATCTCACCAGCGAGGCAAGTACCCCCACCCAAAAAAAAGCCCCTCATGAGAGGGGCTGTTGCAACTGCTTTTTAGGCAGAAACGGAGGACAAATTGCAAATTCCAGAACTTGATTCTATACCAACTTTGATCGACGAAGTACACGAGGCAAAACAAGAAAGACCACGCCCTCACCTTGGCGCGTCAATGCTGGGTCACAAGTGTGACCGCTGGCTGTGGCTGTCATTTAGGTGGGCGGTCGTTGAAAAGTTTTCTGGCCGCATGTTGAGGCTATTCCGCAGGGGTCACAATGAAGAGCAGCAAATTATCAATGATCTTCGCGCAATTGGGCTTGATGTTAGGACTCCCTCTGAAGGCCAGAGCCGGGTTGATTTTGATTGCCATGTGTCTGGCTCGATTGATGCCCGTATTGAAAAAGGCGTGCCAGGTGCTGTTAAGACTCCTCACATCGCTGAGTTCAAGACTCATTCGTTAAAGTCTTTTAATGAGTTGAATTCAAAGGGTGTGCAAGCCGCCAAGCCGATGCACTGGGCTCAGATGCAGGTTTACATGTGGGGCACTGGGTTGGATCGTGCTCTGTATGTGGCGGTCTGCAAAGATGATGATCGGCTCTACACAGAGCGTGTGCGCCTGGACAAGGAAGCTGCTCAGAAGTTTGTGGATCGGGGCCGCCGAATCACTTTGTCTGACCGCATGCCGGAGCCGTTGAGCGTTGATCCAACATGGTACGAGTGCAAATACTGCCCAGGCCATGATCAATGTTTTGGCAGCAAGACCACCAAGGAAGTGAACTGTCGCACCTGTGCGCATTCATCGGCTTTGAGTGATAGCACGTGGCATTGTGCTAGGTGGGATGACATTATTCCAACTGATGCACAGCATCACGGATGCGAGGCTCACGTGCTGCACCCGGATCTGGTGCCTTGGGAGCGTAAAGACAGCGCAAACGAATGGCAGGCTGTTTACGTCATCAAAGGGAAAACATTGGTCAATGGCGAGCCAGGGCCGGGGGTGTATTCAAGCAAAGAGCTGTTGGCAAATGCTGATGCCTGTGCGGATGAAGACTTGCAAAAGTTGAGGGACGCTTGGCCTGGGTCGAGGGTAACGGGATGATGCTCCGCGACTACCAACAACGCACCATTGATCAACTCTATGCGTGGTTTGCCGCTGGTAACGAAGGCAATCCTTGTCTAGTGCTGCCAACTGGATCAGGTAAGAGCCACATCGTCGCGGCTCTGTGCAAAGATGCCTTGCAAAATTGGCCTGAGACTCGGATTTTAATGCTCACCCATGTAAAAGAGCTGATTGAGCAAAACGCGGAGAAAATGCGCCTCCATTGGCCTGGGGCGCCAATGGGTATTTATAGTGCAAGCATAGGTAAAAAGCAACTTGGTGAGCCGATTACCTTTGCCGGCATTCAGTCGGTACGAAGTAAGGCCAAGCTGTTGGGACACATTGACTTGGTGCTGATTGATGAGTGCCACCTAGTGAACCACAAAGAGGAGGGCGGTTATCGTACTCTGCTGGCCGAGTTAAAGATGATCAACCCAGCCATGCGGATTGTTGGTCTTACGGCCACACCCTACCGCCTGGGGCATGGTTTGATCACTGACAAGCCCGCGTTGTTTGATGATCTGATTGAGCCGGTTAGCATTGAGGAGCTGATTCACAAGAAGCATTTGTCCCAATTACGTTCAAAAGTAACCAAGTCTCAGCTAGATGTCGCTGGTGTACACAAGAGGGGCGGAGAGTACATAGAGTCCGAGTTGCAGGCCGCAGTAAACACGGACGAGAACAATCTAGCTGCTGTGCAAGAAGTCATTAGGCTGGCAGGAGACCGCAAGGCGTGGCTGTTCTTTTGTGCTGGCGTGAAGCATGCTCATGCGGTTGCCGATGTGCTGAATGATTGCGGAGTGACTGCAAAGTGCATTACAGGGGAAACCCCTAAAGCAGAGCGGGAAAATTGTCTAAAGGAGTACAAAGCCGGGCAAATCAGGGCATTAACCAACGCCAATGTGCTAACGACGGGCTTTGATTACCCTGATATTGACCTGATTGCCATGCTTCGGCCGACGATGTCTCCAGCTCTTTACGTTCAGATGGCCGGCCGAGGTCTCAGGCCGAAGAGTCACACCGATCATTGTCTAGTTCTGGACTTTGCCGGGGTGGTCAGTACGCACGGGCCAATTACCAACGTCCAACCACCTAAGAAGGCTGGATCCGGTAACGGTGAGGCACCTGTTAAGGTTTGCGATAACTGTGACGAGCTGTGCGCTATCTCTGCGACAACTTGCCCGGCATGCGGACACCCTTTCCCGCCACCAGTCAAAAAGGAGTTGACTCTCCATCTTGACGACATCATGGGCATTGAAGGGATTGAGATGGAGGTCACCAGCTGGACGTGGCGCAAGCATTTAAGCCGCACCAGTGGAAAAGAGATGTTGGCTGTGACTTATTACGGGGGGCTGAGTGATGTCCCTGTGACCGAGTACTTGCCAGTCATGCATGATGGCTATGCGGGCCAGAAAGCTGCGCAAAACTTCATCACTATCGCCAGAAGCGCAGGAGTTCATACAAGTGCGCAAGGCTTGGATGAAGCAGTTGCATCAATGAAGGGTTCACATCCCCCGTCACTGGTGGAGTACAAAAAGGATGGCAAATTTTACCGAGTGATACGGAGAGAATGGAAATGAGCAGACCGCCAGAACCTGAAGTTGTCGTACTGTTCAGAGCAAGAAAGAAAGAACCCGTGCCGAGGTGTTGCCACACTTGCGACAACTACAACGAAGCTGGGTGGTGTGCGCTGTTTGATGTGAAACCGCCTGATGAATTTACCAATTGTTTAAATTCTTGTCCTGAGTGGATAGAGGAGGTTCCATTTTGAACAAGCAAGAAAAACTGAAATTTGAAAGAATATCTAGGCTGTTGGAAGTAGAGCGTAAACGTGCAGAGCAAGCATGGGAGGGATATCGGTCTGCTCTGTACCAACTTGTTGATTTGCAGATGAAAATGGAACTCATACAGAAAGCAATCAATGGAGAAGAATGACATCCCAACAGAGCACGAAGAACAACGCGAATTTGTGAAATGGTGCCGCCAGCATTGCAAAGGGGTGCGGATCATTGCAATCCCGAACGGAGGAGCCAGAAGCATTTCAACCGCTGCCAGGTTAAAGGCTGAAGGCGTGTCAGCAGGTGTACCGGATCTGTTCATCCCTGAATGGAACGTCTGGATTGAGATGAAGCGCAAGAAGGGCGGAGTAATTGGCCCAGAACAGACGGACTGGATAGCCTACTTGCGCAACATTGGTTACCTGGTTCTCGTATGCAAAGGCGCCGAAGTTGCAAAAGAACACATCTTGGAATTCTGCAATGAAGAAGAATAGAGATCGCCCAACCTACTCGCATTGGGATCTGTTGATGGCTAGTGCAACAGAGCCTATCCCGAAGGCAAAGCAAAGGCATCACTTGCTCAAGATGTACGAGGGGCTTAGGTCGCTTGAGCAAGCCGAGGCACCAACGTTCCACGACTGGATTGCCTGCTCTGATGCCGTGAACATGATGGAGACCTTGACCGAAATGGGTGTGTGTTCAGATGCCAGCGGTCTACTGAATGACGCCATAAAAGCCCTTGCTGAGGCTGGAGAGCGTTACAAGAAGCACAATGTGCTCAGGCTTACCGGAGAGGGGATAGCAGCACTCCGGGCTGTCTTGGAAGACTATGCGGAAGTCATCACATCGGTGCCCGCCAGGACGTTAATGCAATGCCACGTCAGAACAGAGGCTAGGTTCAGGGATCTACTGGCAGGCAGGGGCCGAAAGGATGACATTGTTGTAAGACCGTTCAATAAATAATTGACATTGTGTTGTCAAATCTGCACAATACACACACCGCAACCAAACAACCGGAAGGACTCCAAATGTTTTGCTCTAACGACACCGATCTGAACGAATATTTCAAGCGTCAAGAGGAAGCGGAAAAAAGATATCAAGGCGCACGTGCTCGAGTTTTGAATGATATGGACTCTGCCGAGATTGACGTCGGTGAAATTCTGTGGGCTTTTAAGCAGTTCGAGCAGAATTTGATGACTGCCCAGCAAGTTGGCGAGTTCATCATTGAGCATTGTGATGGCATCGTTGACGCCAAGATAGAAAAGCTGCTGTAAGTTTTTGGGGGTCTTAAAAGGTAAGACTTGGTGAGCCAAGCGCCCCCGCCATTAAATTCGAGAAATCTAATGCAAAAAAAACAAGGCAGAGGCGAAGATATGCTGAGGGCATTAAAGGAGTTCGGCCCGATGACCAGCGTAGAAATTTGTGCGCAGATTGGCACAACTAAAAGCAGCAGCGGTGCAATTCTTGGCCGCTTAATGAGGCAAAGCGTTACTAAACCAAAACGGGTGTATATCCTTGACTGGACTTACGATTCTGAAGGAGCTAGGCGGTATCCTAGACCGATTTACGCGATAGGCGACAAGAAGGACAAGCCGATGCCAAAAGCATCGCCTGCTGAAAACCAACGGCGGTACAAGCAGAAAAAATCCAAGATGGTAAACAGCGTGTTCCAGCTTGGTGTTCCAATCAAAATGAGATTTAAATCAACATAAGAGGAAACAATGGACATTGACACAACACTGCAAGAACGCGGAGAGCGTTACGGGAAATTTGTTGAGCACGCAAGAATTACCCAAGAGCTCAAAAGGACAATGTTTGCCAACATGAACTATAAGCTGTCAGACGATCAAGCTGAGGCGCTGGAAATGATCGCCCATAAACTTGGGCGCATTGTCAACGGTGATCCAAACTATGTGGATAGTTGGGTTGACATTGCAGGATATGCAACTTTGGTTGCCAAACGATTACAAGGAAAGATCGTATGAACTGCAACAAAAACTGCCGCCAAGGTAGAGATTGTAATTGCGCTGAACAAAAGATGTTTTACACGACTGCAAAATTAACTGTTTTTGGGTTCTTGATAGTTATCTTTTTTGGCATTTATTTGTAAGCCAAGAAATAACAATCTTTCTGCAACTCGACGACGTTGCAGGCCAGGCAGGATCTTTCCTCCTGCCTTGTTAAATCTTAGAAACTGATCCGCTGCGCCGTTTATGTCGCCTCGGGTCAGTTTCATTTTGAGGGTTGATCTTTGCAGGGTGCCAAGCCCGAGATTGAATGCGAAACTAACCAGAGCATCAAATTGATGTTGCGGCAGGTTTGCTCCACATAGTCTTGCCACGCCCGATTCAAAACGATAAAGGTCGTTTCGTAGAAGTCCATTCACCTCATCCTGTGTGAAACTGCGCCGATGTTCCAGCTTTAACGGCAGGTGTCGCCTACCGTCCAACGATAGGTAATGCTGCTCAGGGTAAAGAACGTGCCCCACTCCAACCGTCCAGAGCATAGCAGGGCACAAATAAGGCTTAAGCCGGACACCTTCAAAGTGCTTAATGAGGTCAATCCCTGCCTTGGATGTCTTCATTTACCGAAGGCTCGACCACCAAAATGGAACGCTATGATGGATGCAAACAGGGCCTGGGTGTTCTCATCCCATAGCTGAGCGGCCAGGCTGTCGAACGATGCGCCCATCCTGACGCCGTGGATAAATATCCCGATGTCTATCAACACAAGCAGCGAAAAGAACCCATAGGTGATGACAGGTCGCACGCTTGCCCGCAGGTTCCTGACCCAAGTACTAGTGCCGTCTTGAATGGCTGCGTCGTGGATGTAGAGGGCTTTTGCCTCCTCAGATTGGGCGCCAATCTTTGCTTGGATCTGCTGATTGGCGGTCTCCATCTCAACCTGAACATTCCGTATCTCTTCCAGTTTCGCTTGGGCATCAAAGCCCAGCTTGCGCAACTGCAACTCACGCTCCATCTGCATTCTTGACAGCTCAAGCTCGTGGCGCTTGTCCCCTCGATCTTGGAGAAACTCCAAGAACTTAGGCAAACCGCCAGCCAGGAAGGAACAAATGGTGCTGATGAGCGTAAGCATTAGGGCTTGTCCACTTTATGATCTAACTTGTCGCTGATCTTACTCAGCAGGCTCTTAACATCTGCCATGTCGTCCCGATAGTCATCTCGGCGAACGTACCTGGAGGGCATGTTCCTAATGTCAGTGTCTAACCGTTCAATCGCCCGGTAGATGTGGCTCAAGATCCAACCACCGAAGAAGCCAGCAACGCTGACGGCAATGTTGAAGATGAATTGGGTTTCCATTGGTAGAGTCGCTTATTGATTTTGACTGAGGGAGTTAACGATCAATTGTTGAGTAGGCGTAGATGTTCTGAACAATCCTGCAAGAGCATTGGTTCCAACTGGGAAGCGTTGTGAAATTCTTGGCAAAACACTTGCTGCTCTACCTGCACCATAAGCAGCTTCACCAACCAACCTAGGTGATGTTAACGGAAGGGCGGCTAATACCGCAGGATTTACCAGAGAGGCTGCGCCACCAAGACCAAGTGCGCCTCGGCCAGAAAGCGACCGAGGAATAACATCAGACATCAATTGCCCAGCAATTGCGGGCCTAAGTTGCTGTCCGGTCTGAGCCTCAAGTTGTCCGATCAATGCTTGCTTATAGTCACCAGATGGTGTCTTTTTCAATGCTTGCATAATCTTATTAAGTGCGGTTTCCTTCTTGATTTTGTCTCCGCCCCCCAATGCATCGCTGATTTCCCTGATCAGTTTGGTCTGAGTTTCATATGCCTTCATAGCATCTTTGTACCCAGGTACGCTGTCGGTAATGGTTTGTTTTACAGAAGATCCGAACTCTGAAAGCGCTCTTTTTGCTTGCGTTTGCTTTGAGCTTTCTGGGTAGATGCTATCCAATCGCCTTTTCAATGCATCTAGATCAATCGCTGTTGGCACAGGATGATCCGTTTTCCATTGCTGGATAACATTCTTTG
>Ga0099848_1001688_pt1 | contig 10345 bp, 14 predicted proteins | sample CB_VirMetaG_3_FD_78179 | JGI IMG/M metagenome (GOLD analysis project Ga0099848, IMG submission 78179) | Freshwater to marine saline gradient viral communities from Chesapeake Bay - CB_1508_1S Viral MetaG | ecosystem: Environmental > Aquatic > Marine > Coastal | place: USA: Chesapeake Bay... | reverse complement strand
GCGTTCAAAAATCTGGTTGGGCAGAGATCGGTTCGTGCTATTAACGCTAAAACAGGATTAAGCAAGTCTCATGTTCAGAGATTGTTGACTGGGGCGGATGATCCATCCATTGAAACAATGGAAAAAATTGCTACTGCTTTTCGAAAGCATCCTTCATATTTTTTAGAGTATAGAAGTTTTAAAGTTCTTCAAAGTATCAATGATTTTTTAATTAAAAATCCTGAAACTGCTACAACTTGGTATAAAAAGGTTTGGGGATGAAATGGGTGTTTACGAGAATCTTTCAGAAGAAGAATGTTATTTATACTCTATTTTGCAAGATGAGTCTGGTTTAGATTTGGCCGAGTTCTCATACCTTGACGAGACTCAAGATGACAATATTTTTAGAGCTTGGCCTGTTCAGTGGTTTTGGTGGCGTTGCGATGATCAAAAGCAGATAGATAGGGGAAGCAGGTCTGTTGGTAAATCTCTTTCAATCAAGTTTAGAGCTTTTGCTTTCCCGTTTGTTTGCCCAGGTGAAGAAATGGTTATTACGGCTCCAGAAGGAATTCACCTTGATGCTGTAACGGACAATATTGAGAGTCTTTATACAAATAACCGTTTGGCTAAAGAGATGATTGCGAAGGGTCGTGGAGGAATTAAGCATCGACCATTCATGATTAACTTTGTCAATGGTGGAAGAATCATTGGCCGTATTCCACAGAGAGACGGTAAAGGACTGAAGGGAACTCACCCTTTGTGGCTTGAGCAAGACGAGGCCAGCGATTTCCCCGAACAGGCTTGGGCTGAAATTATTGAAACTGTAAAGATTCAGAATCCTAAAGCTAGATGGAGAGCGCATGGTGTGACTAGGGGTGTCGGGGGCGGTTTCGATGAGAGATGCCAGCCAGATAGCGGTTGGAAAGTCCATGCTCTTCCTGCAATGTTTCGTCCAAACTGGACTAATGAGGAACGAGAGCAAAAAATTCAAGAATACGGTGGTCACGTAGATTCTATTGATTATCGTAGGAATATTTTAGGTTTGCCGGGAGATCAAAATAGTCCAATTTTTGTTTTATATAGATTGATGGCTGCAACAGATGTTGATACTGGAAGTAACTATAATGAGTTCGAATACACTTCTTTAGAGATAGACGAGGCTTCGGTTAGAGATTATGGATCAATAATTCCTCTTCTAGATTTGCCAGCAAATCATAGATCTTATAAAAGATTTTGGATCGGAATGGACTTGGGTTGGACCATCGCGCCAACTTCAATTGTTATCTTTGCTGAAGATACAAAAACTAGAAAAGGCAAGACTTGTTTGAAGTTGCTTGCAAGAATTCTTTTGAAGAAAATTTCTGCGCCAGATCAGGCTGCAGCAATTCTGCATCTTCTTGACATTTATAGACCTATGGCTTTTGCTCTTGATTCAACTGGCGCAGGTTTACCGCTTTTTGATTATGTTCAGAAGGCAACTAGGGAAGATCCAAATTTGAAATCTTTAACTTCTAGAATTAAGGGATATAACTTTTCCGAAAAGATTATTGCCGAATTTGATGATTCTATTCAAATAGACGAATTATCGCCTGATGGATACAAAGAAGCAGCAATTCACCGTAATGTTTTAGAGTGGAGTACTGACATACTAAGGAGCATGGTAGATGAACAAACTATCATACTTCCTTATGATAAGTCAATCATCTCTGAGTTTCAGGGCCAAACTTGGTCTTATGCGAAAGCTGCTATGGATTCATATGGAAGAAAACGTATTTTCAGCACTGGCAGCTTCCACACGCTTGATGCGTGCCGCATGGCAGCTCTCGCTTTCCAGCAGCAAACTATTAATGAATTCATTGATGGGCACAAGAATTCGTGGGATCCACCCCCCATGCTCTTTCTCTAGCATTAAATGCTTTGATTGCGGTGACAGCAACCCGGTTCGTCGCGGTGGAAATTCTGGAATTAAATTCTTTGTTTGCGATTCCTGTTTCGTCAACTGGGTTTCGTATATTTTCTTTTGTAACGGTGATTGGTGTGTTTATCTGGTTCAGCCATATAAATGTTTGATAATGAGTTCACCCAGGTTGTCGGATGCCGTACAGTCAAGTATTGATTTTTCAGGTATTCGTGACGATAAAACTTGGAGTAGAAAGTGGATAAAAATTCATCTGAGGAAGTTGTTAAGGCTTGGAGAGAAGAACTTTTAGGATTTCTTAGGGAAATGGCAGATTTTGCAAATCTTAATGATGCCAATATTATTTTAAAAAAGCTATCTGCTTTTTCTGCTCGTGCAACTTATATGAATAATCTGATTGGTTCTTCTAAGAATAGACAACTAACTGAATTTAAGTTTGATGAAATAGTTCCTTTTCTAAAGGAAAACGAGTTTCAATTTAAGGTTTGGTCTAGAGTAGCTTCTATTTCCGCTTCAGAGTGGGAAATGTCGAAAGGTTAAAAATGGCTGAGGGTTCAGAGCTAGAATATGATCCAGAGTTTGGTGCTTCATTCATTAATGAAACAGATGTTCCAATTTCTGATATAAAGAATCAAATTGAGTCTATCCCAGAGGTGGCTGCTTTACGTCGTTGGGCTATGGGCAATCAGACCGCTTCTCGTCGTAGAACAATATTTGACAGAGATCGCTATGTTAGTCCTTCGAATGTTTTCGAGAAGTTTCAGATTGCACTTCAGGCAGTTGAGCATGATGATGCAGTCGCTAACGTAGTTGAAACTACTGAGCAGCTCGCTTTTAAGCGTATCGCTATGGAGTGCGAAAATGAAGATGAGCAAAATGTTTGGTTTCAGATTGTTGATGAGCTAGATCTTCCCGAGAGATTAAGGGAATGCTGGAGAGAGATCTTCACTATTTCTCAAGCTTACCCAGCTGTTCTTTATAAGAGAAAATCTTACAAAGTTAAGGGCAAGGGTAGAAAGAGGGAGTTCAAGGATCTTATTGTTCCTGTTGGAATTTCCTATCTTGATCCAATGAAAGTTATTCCTGTTGGAAACTTCATGTTTAACCAGGAAAGGCTTGTTTATTTAGCTGACAGACAAGAAGCCCAAGAGTTTGATACTTTAGCTGGCTATAATACTTCTGATCTGATTGTTGATCAGCTTATTGAAAGAAAGTATCAGCCTTGGAACGAGGGTCCAGACTATGAAGCTGGAAGAGATGAGCTTCGTTATTTGATGGAGTTGACTGGCCAGTCAAATATTGAAAGCAGAATGTATCTTCTTCGACCGGAAAATGTTTGGAGAATTACTGCAACGAGACCGCAGTATCAGAGGTTTGCTTCTGTTCGAATGGAGTCGATTTTCGAGCTTCTTGATATGAAAAATCTTCTTAGGGAGATGGACCGCTCTTCGATTCTTGGAACAACTAATGCCATTATTCTCATTAAGAAGGGCGACAAGGATCATCCAGCTCGTCCGCAGGAGCTGGAGCAGCTCAGTTCTCAAGTTCAGATGACTTCAAGGGTTCCAATTATTGTTGGTGACCATCGTTTAAATATTGAGATTATTACTCCAAAGATGGATAAAACTCTGGCCCCAGAGCGATATAACGGTATTGATTCTAGAATTACTGCTAGAATGTATCAGATCCTTTCTACTGGCAACTATGCTGCTGGTACAGCGACTGATGATTCAATGAAGCTGCTTAAGGTTATCGCTTCTTCTATGGAAGCCCGTCGCGATCAGATTCGTGATTCTTTCATGATGAAGCTGTTTAGGCCGATGTGGATGAAGAATGATCAGCTTTTAACTGAACCTAAGATGCAGTTTTATCCTCGAAGAATTGCTCTTGATTTCGATCCAAACATTGCGAACTTCTTGCAGCAGCTTAGGGATCGTGGAGATATTTCCAGGGAAACGATTCTTGCAGAGCTTGACATTATGGAGGATGAGGAAGCCGTTAAGAGAGCTAGAGAAGCTGAAAGATATGATGATATTTTCTCTCCTGTTAATGTTCCATTTTCTTCTCCCAATCCAGTAAATCCAGCAAATCCCCCAGGTTCAGGTAATGTAACTCCAAATGGCAGTGGTTCATTTGGTGGAACCAATCCTGAATCATTTACTTCTGATTCTTGATAATAAGATTTTGAAACCGTTTAATTTTTAGGTGGTTAATATGACTATTCTTACAGAGAACTCTAATTCATTTTATTTTACTGGACCAGTTGAGTTAATTAATGCCGAAAGAGATATGGCGGCTCATTGGGCTTCTGAGTTCATTAATCAGAATCCTGCATTTAAATGGATTATTGGCAAGTATGTTGAGGCTGATAACGCTAATTCAAATGGTCAGTATTGGTCACTTGAAGATCTGAAAATGTCTAAGCCGAGCATTGAATATGCCCCCATGAATATGGGTCATCGCCAGAATCATATTGTCGGAACATATGTTGCTTCAGAGATGATGTATCCAGTTGAGCAGGAAATGAATGCGTATATTGAAACCGCTTCAGTTCTTTGGAAGTATTATTTTCCAGATGAATTAGCAATGGTTCAGAAGGCTTATGATATTGGCGCTTTGCATCAGAGCATGGAGTGCATTGCCGAGTCAGTTACTTGTGCTGGTCCAATGGGATGTGGTGAAACATTCAAGTATGGTGGCCCAATGTCTTCCGATTATTGTGAGCACATTAAGTCAAGAGAGTCATATAGACAATTAAATAATCCCCACTTTCTTGCTGGCGGTTTAATTCTTCCACCCGATCGTCCGGGTTGGAAAAATGCCTCAATTGATGATGTTGCCGCTTTTTCCGACGATGAACTTGATAGAGTTTATAAGCAGGTTTCTGAAGGTTCTCCTCATCTAGATCCTAAGCAGTGGGAAGCTTTAATGTTTGAAATTATAGCTTTTACAGCTGAAAAGGGTGATGATAATGTTGCCTCCGCAAGCCATCTTGCTTCTAAGGCAATTTTAAATATTCCTAAATTGCTTTAATTAAAATAACAGTAAGACGTTATTTCATCAGGCGTGAAAGGTTTATTATGATTCTAAAAGAGTTCCATGATCTACTGTTAGAGCAGAAGCCTGAAAGCGCTGAGCATGATGAAGATAATTGTCCTTTTTGTAATGAGGGCATTGATCATGATCATGATGATACACAAGACAATTCTAATTACTCCATTGGAGGGGGTGACATGAAGACTTATACCGAAGATGAGTTTACTGCTGCTGTAACAGAGGCTGTTGCCCCTCTTCAGGCCGCGGCTGAGGCCAAGGTCGCAGAGCTACAATCTGAGATTGACGAACTCCGTACTTCTCAGGCTCGTAGTGAGGTGGAGGGTCAGATTGCCGAACTACAGGCAGATCTTGACAAAGCAGAAATCCGTGTTGCTGAAGCTGAGCGTAAGCATGATGAGCTGGTTGCCTATCTTGAGGCCGAGGCTGCTGCCGCTGAGCAGGCTGCACTTGTTGAACTTCGTCGCTCTGAGCGCCGCGATGCAGTTAAGGCTGCCGCACCGTTCGGTGACGATTACATTGACGCCAACCTAGATCGCTGGGTAGCGATGGAGGACGAGGCGTTTGACGCAGTTATTGAGGATTGGAAAGCTGTTTCCGCTTCTTCCCGTCAGGCAACTGACGAGGTTGAGGAGGCCGCAGAGGTTCCAGCCGAGACTGCTATGTCCAATGTCCGCAATGAAGACCACGGTGGTTCCGTTGCAGCTAGCGTTTTTGCTGCTCGTAGCCACGGTGTTGACGTTCGTTACCTGTGATCTGAAAGGAGGGAATAACAATGTCATATGGTCGTAATTTTTCATTCCGAGTCACCCCCAAGGGTGGCAACCGTGCAGGCCGTTACTACCTTGATGGTTCAGATGATCTTCCCATTGGTGCTCCTGTGGTACTGAGTGGTGAAGAGGATTCATCTACTGGCCGTCTTGGTGTTGAGCTTGCTACTGGCGATCAGGCTAAGCCGAAGCCAGGTACAGGAGGCGTTCTGGTCTATGAGCACATTCAGCCCATTGGTCAGGATCCTTACCTTTACACCTACTCTGACTATGACACCGCACCTGCTGGTGAGGCTGTCCAGGTCGTGAATGGCGATGATGTCAAGGTTGCTTTCAGGAACACAACTGCAACCAGCTTCCTGACCCGTTCAAACTATCCCACAGCCCGAGTGATGGTTGCTGGTCTTGGTGCCACTCCCACTGTTGCTGTTGGCGATTATCTTACCCCTGGCACTGGCAATAACACTGCTGGTTACTGGGCTGAGACCGCTACAGAGGCAAACGCTTGGCTTGTTGTAACCGCTGTCAATGCTTCAACCGGCGAGGTTGAGGCCCGTGTGAACTTCTGAAAGGGGGGTTAACAATGTCTAGCATCAAACTTTTTGGTAAAGAATCTAATCCAGAACTTGACGCCCTCCGTCAGAAGGTTGCTCAGCTCAACGCTGAGGCTCGCGATAAGTTCGATGATCCTCAGTGGCGTCGTGAGCGTGCCCAGGAGATGACTGAGACAATTTACGAGGGTTTCCAGCACGAGAATCTTCTGTCAATTATGGCTGAGGTCGAGAACCTCCCATTTGACGGTCGTTCTTTCGTGAAGGAAGTTCGTGGTCTCAAGGCTTTCTGGGTCGCCCGTGGTGGCCATATTGAGGCTTCAACTCTGAACGCTGACGTTATGGAGATTACCCGTGACACGGTTGGTTTCCATGTGACTGAGTTCGAAGAGAAGATGGAGACCAACTTTGCTGAGACTTCAGCTACTCTGGTGGATCTTGCTATCCAGCGTATGGATGCTGCTGTCAACCAGCGTGTGTTTGGTCTTTTCCAGGCTGCTATTCCTAGCTCAAGCCCATACTACGTCTCTGGTACAAGCGTGAGCCTCGCTGCTCTTAATAGCGCCCTGACTGCCGTTCGTGACGCTTCTCGTACCCGTGAGGTGACCATTGTTGGTCGTCCCACGATGACCGAGCAGATCATGGATGAGCTTCTTGGCTCTAGCTACAATGGTTCAGATTTCCTTCCTGCAACTAACGAAGAGATGGTTCAGCGTGGTCTTCTTGGCACCTATCGTGGTGCTTCCATCATCTCACTGGTCAACTACCTTGATGAGAATGAGGAGCCGTTCGTTCCCGGTAACGAGATGTACGTTATCGCTAACGATGCTTCCAAGTTCGCTTTCTGGGGTGGCATGAAGTCCAAGGAGTACATGGAGGACGACAACTGGTACTGGCACTACATCGGCAAGAAGGACTTTGGTGGCGTCGTTCACCGTCCGGATCGTGTCCGTCGTATTGTGGATACCAGCCTTTCGGCCTGATTTGTTCAATTTCGTGTTTGGATTTGGGGGGCTTCGGCCCCCCTTTTCCTGTTTTTATGGGTTTTGTTTTGGATGTAAATTGGTATTTAGGAGGTTTTTATTATGGATAATGAAGATCAGGAAACTTGGAGTAATATTGGTAAGGGCGACGTTTTTGTTTTGACGTTTGACCATAGTGGTCGTTTGAAGTCTGTTCCGGTTCGTTCTGGACAGAGAATCACGATGACTGTGAGGGAGCGTCAGCTAAATCAGGAGCGTGCTTATTCTTCGGAGGTTGATATGTTCAGCAATGGTAGACTTGCCCCTATTCGTCTTGTTGATAGTGCTGACGATTATGAGGAAATTGCTAGCAATCCTAATCATCTCTCTGAGAGCGATATGACTGACGTTTTAAAGCTTAAGGGTAAGGCTTTTACTGATCGTCTTGATGAGATAACTAATGTGATTGCGATTGAGCGTATGCATGAGCTTGCTTCAGATGAGAAGGCGAATGTTTCTATGGCTCAGTTCCGTACTCTTGAGAAGAGGCTGGCTGAGCTTCGTGGGGATGTTGCTGAGGTTGCTGAGGTTGAGGTAGTTAAACCCTAAATTTTCATTGTGCATTGACGTTGTTCAAGGTAGTATGACCCGTCCCTCTGGACCGTGTGCAATGTGGCTTACGGCCACGGACGGGTTCTATATTTTGGAGGTAGCTTCATGGCGTCAGTGGATTTAAGTGAACTCATTGGCGACCTAGAAGCTGCTGTAACGGTTCCTGGCGCTGTATCACCGTTTGCTACCTCAAGCGAAACTGAATGGCTTACAAGGCTAAGAAACGCCTTCTGGAGCGCATACAATGATGGCATCATCGCTGGCTTTACTTGCGACGAGGACGGGATTGTAAATCCATCTGGCGGTGGGGACAGTACTTTTACTAGAGATTTACAGCAGCTTGTTATCATGTATGCTGCTATAAACATTTATCAGAATCAGATTATGCAGCTGAAAACTCTTTTCAGGGCTAAGGCTGGTCAGGTTGAATATGAAACTCAGCAGTCTGCTCAGGTTATTAAGTCCCTTTTGGATTCTCTTTTGGCTCAAAGAGCGACCATTCTTCAGCGTCTTTCTGATGGCGGATTTACTGATTCTTATTATATTGATGCTATCAGAAGTAGAGATGATTCTTTAAGGTATAACTTTATTGATTGGAATGGCTGATGGCTAAGCCTACCGATCCTACTTTTGGTCAGGGGTTTGACGCTGATCTTTTTCGTTCAGCTATTACTTCTGCGATGGAAATGGGTTTACCTCAAGAAGTGTCTCAGCGCGTAACTTTTTATTGGACTCCAGCTAAAAGTTTTAGCGTTACCGACCCTGAAGGTAGCCCTTATGATCTTTCCGGTTCTCCTGAGTCAACCGTTGAAAAAGAGCCAGTTCAGGTTCCCGTATCGGTGAATTTTAGTTCTTCCAAGCCTGACGGAACCGCTCTTGGTGATTTTGATGAGAATAGGGTTACTTTAACTATTTTAGATATACACTATGAGCAGGTCATTGGAGCGGACAAAGTTTTAATTGATGACGATACTTTTACCATAGATTATACTGGTCCACCAACTGGTCTATTTGATGTAACTATTTATACTATGTATTTACTATCGGTGGATAAGACATGAGCTATGTTGGCGGTGTTCGAGCGAGACTTGTTAGGGACAGTTTTCGAAAGATGATCGAAGATAGTCTTTCAGAGCTTGGATGGTTTGATACAAATAGAAACCATTTACCTGTAACTGTAAAGTCTGGACCCTTTAATACATCTGAAGAGATTTTACCTAATGTTGTCGGCGTTTCCATTGAAGATGTAATGACTCAGGAACTTGAACTTGGCTCTCTTCTTGAGGAAATAAGACATTTTGCTTATGTTGATATCTTTGCTCAGGACGATCCGATAGGTATGCAGCTATCTGGCGACATTTTTGATATTATTCGTGGAAAGTTTTCTGCGCTTAATGCAAGTGGCATAGCAGATGGCAGATTAAGAGTTTACGATCTTTCTCATGCCACACCTTCTATAATTTTTTATTGTGATTTAGAAGATGTTGAAATAAATAGAAATAGAAATTGGGAATTGAAGTTCAATAAGTTCTGGTGGATTATTGCCGTTGAGATCGTTGATAACTATACAGATGATCTTGATGATTGACGGTGATTTTTTATGGCAACAGTATTTAATACTTTAACAAAACCTAATGGTCAACCGTTAAGAAATGTAGATGTATCTGTATCCCTGTCTTGGGACACTAGTAGCTCAGTTTTTGTCAAAAATGATAACAATGAAACAATTATTGATAATACTGCTCAAACAAAAACAGATGTTGATGGATACTGGGAGATGTCATTAACCGACAATGCTTCGCTAACTCCAACGACTGTTTATAAGATTGTTGAAACCATTAGCGCAACCAATATCAATACATACTATATTGAGATTACAGATACTGCTACTCCAACTTTTTGGATTGGAGATATTACCGTCGCTACCCCAGCTTGGGAGTCATGATGAATATAGATCCAGTTAAATATACTTTAACCTGTTGGCAGGGTAAGACTTTTGAAAAAATCTTTTACTTGAAGGATGCTCAAGATAACATTATTACTCTCAATGGTTACACTGCAAGAATGCATGTTCGACCATCAATAGATTCTGATATCATTACAATAGACTTGAATACTGAAAATAGTCGAATTGAAATTAATGGTGATGATGGATCTGTAACTTTGTATATTGCAGACGAGGACACGGAGGATATCGAGGCAGGAACATATAAATACGATTTAGAGATTGTTTCAGCTGGTGGAAGAGTTTACTGTCCTATCTATGGCTCCTTCAAAGTCAAGGGTGAGGTAACGAGAAGTGCCTAGTTTTATTCAGGGCGATGATGATGAAGTTATCGTTTCAGAAAACATGGAACCGACAGTTCTTGTTACTGCAACCGATGAAGATTCTGCCATTGTTGTTGTTGGACAGCAGGGTCCAGAAGGTGAGCAGGGAACTACTGGCCCCACTGGCCCTATTGGTCCCATTGGAGAAACTGGTCCCGCTGGACCTCAAGG
>Ga0099848_1001687_pt1 | contig 10357 bp, 7 predicted proteins | sample CB_VirMetaG_3_FD_78179 | JGI IMG/M metagenome (GOLD analysis project Ga0099848, IMG submission 78179) | Freshwater to marine saline gradient viral communities from Chesapeake Bay - CB_1508_1S Viral MetaG | ecosystem: Environmental > Aquatic > Marine > Coastal | place: USA: Chesapeake Bay... | reverse complement strand
CTAAAGGTGGTGAATCAATTTGGTTGAATTCATCTTTGGTGTTCTTGTTTGGTAATCAAAAGAATGCGGGAACAAACAAAATCACCGCAGTGAAAGATAAAAGAAAGGTTAAGTTTGCAACCAGAACAAAAGTTTCTGTTATGAAGAACCACATCAATGGATTGGGTTATGAGGATGGTAAAATCATCGTAACACCTCACGGATTCTTGGCGGGTAAAGATGCTGCTGAAGAAAAGAAATCTATTGAGTCTTACAAGGCAGAACAGGCAGACTATTGGAAAGAAGTTATCGGCACAGAAGGTGACTTCAAATTGGAAGAAGAAAAAGAAGTGTAACCTTTTAACACATTAAAAGTGGTTAAAACATTATTAGTTGACGGAAATAATTTATTCAAAATAGGTTTTCACGGTGTTAGGGAATACTATCACGATGGTAAACATATTGGTGGATTGTATCATTTCGTTAACGCAATCAGAAAGTTCTTAACGGAACAAAACTATGATAAGGTAATCGTCTTTTGGGATGGAGAAAACAACTCATCCCAAAGACGAATTATTTTCCCCGAATACAAAGAGAATAGAAGACAAACATTAAATGAGTCTAAGTTAGAATCATTTCAATGGCAAAAACAACGCATTCAAGAATATCTTGAAGAAATGTTTATTCGACAAGTTTCCTTAGAAAATACTGAAAGTGATGATTTAATCGCATATTATTGTCAAATCTCTGAAGATGAATATAAAACTATTTTTTCTTCAGATAAGGACCTTACACAACTTATCTCGGATAAAGTGGAGGTGTACCAACCTATGAAGAAAATAACTCTTAAAAACGGAGATATGGTACCCTTAAAAGATATTTCAATACCACATCAAAACATTGCAACCTTTAAGATAATATCTGGTGATAAATCAGATAATATTGACGGTATTCAATATATGGGTGAAAAAACTTTTGTTAAATTATTTCCTGAGATAGTTGAGAATGTCGTAACTGTTGACGATATTATACAACGTGCTGAAGAACTACACAAAACGGATAAAGATAATCGAGCACTACAAAACCTTTTATCGGGTAAAACAAGAAGAGGGGTTTTTGGCGAAGAATTTTTTGATATTAACAAAAAACTCGTAGATTTGTCTAACCCATTACTAACTGAAGACGCAAAAGAAACTATTGAATTATACCATAAAGAAAATTTAGACCCAGATGGTAGAGGATATAAGAATCTAATGCGGATGATGATGAGTGATGGTATTTTTAAGTACTTACCTAAACATGATAATGCTTGGGTAGAATTTTTAACACCATTTATGAAACTTACACGTAAAGAAAAAAGAAGATTTAAAACAAAAAAACGTTAATTATGAAAGAAAAAAATGACATCGTAAAATTGGAGTTTTTGCTTACTCTAAATGAAAACATTATCGTACAACGTTACTTTAATGTTAAAGGGTATAATGAAAATGCCAGAGGTAGTATGGAACTGTATCACGCAGTAAAATCAATTTCTGAAAAAATTCAGAATGATTTGAAAATGAAGGCATGTACTTACATGTCTGAAAATATGGACCAAATTATCGCAAACCCTGAGATTTTAGAGACATCAAATACTGAAGGTCCTGAGTATTTTAATGTCTATGTTAAGGTCGGAGATGAGACAATTTGTCATAGAATTTGGGATGGTAAAATATACCCCCCAAAGACAAGATATACCGTGGATGTACGCCCACACCTAAAAAAGTTACTTCGCGACCTAACTGACATTTTTTCAGCTGAAGATTTAACACACAATTACTTGAACTATACGTTAGTTTAACCATATTTATATTCTACAAAAGAAGATTAAAACTTAATAAACTATGTCAAAAGAAAAGAATTTTGGATATCTTGGAAACACATTTCAAATACAGCTACTTAATAACATTATTCTATATAAGGATTTCGCAAATTCTATTGTAGATGTATTGGAACCAAAATACTTTGACAATCAATATTTTAAGTTAATCATGCAGATGACAAAGGAGTACTACCTAAAGTATGAACATACTCCTTCATTTTCAACTTTAGAGCAAATCACAAAATCAGAAGTATCATCTCCAATGGCTCAAAAAATGGTCCTGGATATGATTGAGCAAGTAAAAGAGGCTTCAAGCGAAGGACATTTATATGTTCAAGAAAAGTCTTTAAAGTTCTGTAAACAACAAGAACTTCAAAAAGTGATGGTTAAAGCTCAAAAGATAATTGACAAAGGTGACTTTGAGTCTTATGACTATCTTGAAGAGATGGTCAGAGAGGCTCTACAAGTTGGTGAAGTTGATGCTGGAACATCTGATGTCTTCTTTAATTTGGATGAGGTTTTGGATGATGATTTCCGTCACCCAATACCAATGGGAATAACTGGTATAGATAACCTTCTAAAGGGAGGATTGGCAAAAGGTGAGATTGGAGTAATATTGGCACCTACAGGTGTTGGTAAAACTACCGTCTTGAGTAAAATTTCAAACAACGCATTTAACTTAGGTTATAACGTCTTACAGATATTCTTTGAGGATAACCCTAAAATTATTCAAAGAAAACACTTCACTATGTGGACAAAAATTGCTCCTGACAATTTGTCACTTAATAGAGAAGAAGTTTTAGAAAGAGTAAAACAAATTAAAGAAAACACAAACAATCGTTTAATTCTAAAAAAGTTACCATCTGACACTCTAACTATGAGTCAGATTAAAAATCAGATTCGTAAAATGATTGCTGAGGGAACTAAAATAGATATGGTTGTTTTAGATTATATTGATTGTGTCGTCCCTGATAAAAATTTAGGTGACGAGTGGAAGAGTGAAGGTTCTGTGATGAGAGGATTTGAAGCTATGTGTCACGAATTAGATATCGTTGGATGGACTGCAACACAAGGTAACCGTTCCTCTATTTCATCAGAAGTTGTTACTACTGACCAAATGGGTGGGTCCATTAAAAAAGCACAAGTTGGTCACGTTATTATTTCCATAGCTAAATCCCTACAGCAAAAGGAAATGAACTTAGCGACAATCGCAATTACCAAATCAAGAATTGGTAAAGACGGGATTGTTTTTGAAAATTGTAAGTTCGATAACGAAATGATGGAAATTGATACTGATTCAAGTGTTACTTTCTTAGGTTTGGAAGAACAAAAAGAAGAAAGAAACAAAGAACGTATCAAAGAGTTAATGGAGAAACGAAAACAAAGGGACAATTCGTAATAAAAAAAAATATTGAATATAATGGAAAGTTTAACTAATCAAGTAAGTAAAGATATTCGCTATGTTGTAAAACGAAGCGGAGATACTGTACCTTTTCAAACGGAAAAAATTGAAAAGGCTATTTTAAATGCGATGAGAAGTATAGATAAAGTTGACGAGGAAATGGCAGAAAAAATTGCCAGACTAGCTACTAAGGCTTTATTTAGAAATAATAAAGAACATATCCCACATGTCGATGAAATTCATGACATGGTTGAGAATAAATTAATGGATAACGGTTTAAATGATGTTGCGAAAGAATACATTATTTACCGTTCAAAACATAGACCAAACATTTTTGCAAAAAGAGTAAATTTAAAACCTTATGATTATCCTAATCTAAATGAATATGTGGACGCGATTCGTCATTCATATTGGGTACATACTGAGTTTAATTTTACTTCGGACATCCAAGACTTTAAAGTTCATTTGAATGAAAAAGAAAAGTCTGCGGTTGAAAGAGCGATGTTGGCGATTTCACAAATTGAGGTCGCGGTTAAAACATTTTGGGGTGACATTTATAAAAGAATGCCAAAACCAGAAATTGGTAATGTTGGAGCAACTTTTGCGGAATCTGAAGTTAGACACGCAGATGCTTATTCACACTTAATTCAGTTGTTAGGATTAAATAGTGAATTTGAAAACCTACTTCAAGTACCTGCAATACGTAGAAGAATTAAGTATCTTGAAAAATCTATCTCAAACTCGAAAGCGGTAGAGAACAAAGACTACTTTGAATCTGTTGTATTGTTTTCTATGTTTGTTGAAAATGTATCACTATTTTCACAATTCTTAGTTATTATGTCTTTTAATAAACATAAGAATAAGTTAAAAGGTATTAGTAATGCGGTTGAAGCAACATCTAAAGAAGAAAACATTCATGCTGAATTTGGATTTGATTTAGTTAATTTAATTAAGAAAGAAAACCCAAATTGGTGGACTGACGAATTGATTGAAGACTTAATCAATGCAACTATGGAGGCATATGATGCTGAGAAAGAAATTGTTGAATGGATTTTTGAAAAAGGAGATTTAGATTTCTTAACAAAAGCACAAACAATGGAGTTTATTAAACATAGATTTAATGTATCTTTAAACTCTATCGGTATCGAAAGTATTTTCGAAATCAACCAACCATTGTTGGAAACAACTGAGTGGTTTGATGACGAAATTCTAACAACAAAACACACGGATTTTTTTAATAAGAGAAGTATCAATTATAGTAAGAAATCCAAATCAATTACATCGAACGATTTATTTTAAAAAAAAGTAATAAACAATAATATGAAAGATAGAAAACCATTTGATTGGATTAATGAAGAATCGATTACGTTTCTTCGCAGAGGATATTTAAGTGAGGGTGAAGAACCTTTGGAAAGAATTAGAACTATTGCTAACCATGCAGAGAAACTATTGGGGATTGAAGGATTCGCTGATAAGTTTTATGATTATATGGGTAAAGGATGGTATTCATTATCATCACCAGTATGGGCTAATTTTGGAAAAAGAAGAGGTTTACCTGTAAGTTGTTTTGGTTCAAACATTGGTGATAACATTGAGTCTATTTTATATACTCAAGCTGAGGTCGGTGAGATGAGTAAAATGGGTGGAGGTACATCAGGATATTTTGGTAATATTAGAGGTAGAGGTGCTGAAATTACAGATAACGGTCACGCACCAGGTTCTGTACATTTTATGAATCTATTCCAAAGTGTAGTAGATAACATTTCACAAGGCTCAACACGTAGAGGTCGTTTTTCACCATACTTACCTGTTGAACACCCTGATATTATGGAGTTCTTAGAAATTGGTACCGAAGGATTTCCAATTCAAGATTTAACACACGCAGTTACAGTTACTGACCAATTTATGGAAGAAATGATTGCGGGTGATGACGAAAAAAGAGCTATTTGGGCTAAAGTTATTCAAAGAAGAGGTGAGATTGGATATCCATACATCATGTTCCACGACACTATGAACAAAAAAACTGTTGATGTTTATAAAGACAAAGACGCTAAAATTTACAACTCTAATTTGTGTTCTGAAATTGCACTTCACAATTCAGAAGATGAATCATTTGTATGTGTACTTTCATCTATGAATGTTCTCCATTATGATGAGTGGAAAGATACTGACGCAGTTGAGACTATGATTTATTTCTTAGATGCGGTTGTTACTGAATTCTTAACAAAAATTGACAATTTAAGACAAGATGGAACGGTTGAAGGTCAAAGAGCGTTCTTTTATTTGGAAAGAGCATACAACTTCACTAAAAGACAAAGAGCGTTAGGTTTAGGTGTCTTAGGGTGGCACTCACTTCTTCAGTCTAAGAATTTAGCATTTGATACTCGTGAAACTGCACGTTTGAATGTTGAGGTATTTAAACTCATTAAAGATAAGTCTTATAATGCTTCTGAAGAGTTGGCTAAAATGTTTGGTGAACCTGAATACTTAGAAGGGTACGGTCGTAGAAATGTTACATTAAACGCAATTGCACCTACAACTTCATCGGCATTTATTTTAGGACAAGTTTCACAATCAATTGAACCAATTTGGTCTAATTGTTATGTTAAGGACGTTGCTAAAATGAAAGTTACTATTAAAAACCCAGTTCTTAAAAACTTATTAGTTCAGTTGGGTAAGGATAGTAAAGAGGTATGGGACTCAATTAAGAAAAATGACGGTTCAGTTCAACACTTGGAATTTTTAACAGATGAACAAAAAGATGTATTTAGAACTTTCGCTGAGATTAATCAAGCATCAATAATTAATATGGCTGCGGTTCGTCAAGATTATATTGACCAATCACAATCTTTAAATTTGATGATTTCACCTGACATGCCGACTAAGGATGTTAACAAACTTCTAATAGACGCATGGATGTTAGGTGTAAAAACACTTTATTATCAACACTCAATGAATTCGGCACAGGCATTCGCAAGAAAAAAGTTAAATTTGAATGACTTGCAATGTGTTGCTTGTGAGGGATAAACATAATAAATCAGAAGTTATGAAACGATATAATTACTTCTGAGGTTAAGGAAGGATAAAAAGGTCAGGCATTGTCTGACCTTTTTTATTTGTTATTTAGATAAAATAATGTGTGTTTATATTTATGAAATATGGCAGACGGTAAAACATACGGTGTATTTTTCCCATTTAGGGATAGTAAACAAGGAGACTACCTTAGACTTACTCAAACATCTGATGAGGAGGTTAGGGCTGATTTACTGCATTTAATATTAACTAGAAAGGGTAGTAGGTATTATTTACCTGATTTCGGCACTCGTATTTATGAGTTTATTTTTGAACCAATGGACGGTCCAACATTTGACGCAATAAAGGCCGATGTTAGACAAGCGGTAGATAAATACATTCCTAATCTTCAAATAAATGATATTATCATTGAGCCATATTTAGATGTAGAACCATTACCTGGTGAAATAAATTATGAAGAATTGGGAGGAAAAATTTTTAGAATTCCCGGAGCAGGAACTGAAGAATACACTGCAAAACTAAGAATAGACTACTCAATAGTTAACGGTACGTTTTCCTCTAAAGATTTCGTAATAATCAATATTTAATAATATATGGCAAATCGTAAAATAGCATACACAGAAAGAGACTTTCAATCATTAAGACAAGAGTTAATTAACTATACCCAACAGTATTATCCTGAGTTAATTGCTAACTTTAATGATGCATCCATTTATTCAGTATTTATGGATTTAAATGCTGCGATAGGTGATAATTTACATTACCATATGGACCGTAGTATTCAGGAAACTGTTCTACAATACGCTCAACAGAAGTCTTCAATATATAATATCGCCAGAACCTACGGATTAAAAATTCCAGGTAATAGACCATCAATTGCATTAGTAGATGTTTCTATTACTGTACCTGCTTTAGGTGACCAAGAAGATGAAAGATATCTTGGTGTTATGAGGTCAGGTTCGCAATTTATCGGAGCAGGGCAAGTATTTGAGAACCCTAATGATATTGATTTTAGTTCTCAATATAATAGTGAAGGATACCCTAATAGAACTAAAATACCTAATTTTGATTCAAATAATAGATTAATTAATTATACAATCACAAAAAGAGAAGTGGTTGTTAATGGTTTAACAAAAACATTTAAAAAAGTTATTAATAATAATGATGTTAGACCTTTTTATGAATTCTTTTTACCTGAAAAGAATGTAATTAGTATAACTTCATTAATTCAAAAAGATGGTACTAATTACCAATCTCCACCAACATATGATGAATTTATTTCATCACCAAATAAATGGTATGAGGTAGATGCTTTGGCTGAATCTAGAATTTTCGTTGAGGACCCAACAAAACCATCAGACCAACCAGGTATTAAAGTTGGTACGTATATTGAGACAAACAATCGTTTTATTTCTGAATATACACCTGAAGGTTATTGTAAAGTGACTTTTGGTGGTGGTACAACAACTCCTGATGAACAGTTGGACCAATTCGCGAGAACAGGTATTCCATTAAGAATACAAAATTATCAAAATAATATTGGATTAGGATTAACTGTTAAGCCTAACACAACGTTATTTGTACAATATAGAATTGGAGGAGGTAAAGCCTCTAATGTTGGTGTTAATGTGATTACTCAATTTGGTACTACAAGATTTGATGTTAATGGACCATCTAGTACTATTAGTCAAAATGTGATTGAAAGTTTAAGATGTACTAACGTAACTGCGGCAATTGGTGGTGGTGATTTACCAACAACTGAAGAAGTTCGTAATATGGTATCATTTAACTTTGCGGCACAAAAAAGAGCGGTTACAGTAAATGACTACAATTCATTAGTTAGAACAATGCCAAGTAGATTTGGTGCACCTGCAAAGGCTTCAATAACAGAAGAAGATAATAAAATTAAAATTGAAATTTTATCTTACGACACTCAAGGTAAATTGACCGAATTGGTCTCTAATACATTAAAACAAAATATTGCGAATTACCTTTCACATTATCGTATGATTAATGATTACATTGCAATTACAAACGCTAAAGTTATTGATTTGGAATTTGAATTTTCAGTTGTCATGAATTCTACTGAAAATCAAGGTCAAGTTATAACTAAAATTGTTAATAGTATTGATAATTATTTTTCACCACAAACACAACAATTAGGAACTAATGTGAACGTATCCGATATTAGAAGAATAGTACAAGACATACCTGGTGTTAATACATTATCAAGTTTAAAAGTCTTTAATAAAGTGGGTGGTAGGTACTCTAATTCACAAACATCTCAGGGTTATATTGATACTGAAACTAAAGAAATAGGGTTAATTGACGATACTATTTTTGCGGAACCCAACCAAGTTTATCAGATAAGATTTCCCGAAAGCGATATTAAGGTTAGAGTGAAGACTCTTAAAAACGTAGATTTCTCTTAAGTCTATCCATATACTTTTATAAAATTGAATTTAAAATTAAGATGAATAACTATTTATCTTAAAAACTAATTATGCCAAAATCGATAAGAATTAGGACAGAACCTGGAGTTGACAAAGACATCAACATTAAAATAGACCAGGATTTTGATTTCCTTGAAATATTATCTCTTAAATTAAGACAAGAAGATTTATACACACAATTCTGTGCTGATTATGGTGTTGTTGTTGGTAGAGTCATCGCTAATGGTGGTTTAGGTATTCCTAATGCTCACATTTCTATTTTTATCCCAATTGATGAGGTTGATGAAAATAACCCAATAATTTCCACATTATATCCTTATAAAACACCTGAAGGTAAAAATGAAGATGGTTACCGATATAATCTATTGCCTTATGAAGATGAATATTATGGTCATACCGCAACAGGTACTTTCCCAACTGTTGATGATGTATTAACAAGAAAAGAAGTATTACAGGTATACGAAAAATATTACAAATATAGTGTTAGGTCTAACGAGTCTGGAGACTTTATGATTGTTGGTGTTCCATTAGGTGCCCAAAAAATTGTATTGGATTTAGATTTATCTAATATGGGTGAATTTTCTTTAAGACCTTCAGATTTGTTAAGAATGGGTATGGGTGTACCTTCACAATTTGACGGTCAGTTATTCAAATCATCGGAAAACATAGACTCACTTCCTCAAATTCTACACGACATTAAAGATATTGATGTATCTTCTTTTTGGGGTCAGGATGATGTTTGTGATGTTGGAATTACAAGAGTTGATTTTGATTTAAGAGAAAGAGGTATTGAAATATTACCACATGCAACCTTTATGGGTTCAATATTCTCATCAACTGAAGATGATTTTATTAAAGCAAGTTGTAGACCTAAAAAAGACACGGGTAATCTTTGTGATACGGTTGCGGGGCCTGGTACCGTCTTAGCCATCAGACAAACGATTTATGAAGATGACAACGGTGACCCTGTTTTAGAACAATATAATTTAGAGGAAGGTGGTAATGTAATTGATGAGAATGGGGTATGGTTAATAGACTTACCAATGAATATGGAATACATAACCACTAATGAATTTGGTGAGAGGGTGGTTTCATATGACCCATCAATTGGTGTTCCAACAAAATCAAAATATAGATTTAAAATAAAATGGCAAAATGAAGCGGGTTTACAAACTCCGATTATGAGGGCCAATTACTTAATTCCCAATATTAGAGAACATTGGAATATTTCACCTGGTACTTCAGGAAATTTAAGTTCATTAAATATAAATAAATCATACGCCTTTTCTTTAGATTGGAATGATTATGCAGATAAAACTGCCGCCATTAAGTGTGAGGATACTTTTTACTTATTCACCTATAATAAGGTTTATACTGTTGCGTCACACATTGACCGATTTAAGTGGGGATATAACAGGGCATCGCACTACGGTATAAAAGAAATTACAGATAGAGCCTGTATGAGTGAAAACAACAGGTTTCCTACCAATGACGGACAAAGAAATTTTGATTTTCTTTATTTCTTATTCAACTTGTTTTTAACTATTGTTACACCAATCCTAATTGTAATATTACCGTTGGTTCATGTTTTGGCTCTAATATATCCAATAATTAGATTTATTATTAATG
>Ga0099848_1001685_pt1 | contig 10360 bp, 4 predicted proteins | sample CB_VirMetaG_3_FD_78179 | JGI IMG/M metagenome (GOLD analysis project Ga0099848, IMG submission 78179) | Freshwater to marine saline gradient viral communities from Chesapeake Bay - CB_1508_1S Viral MetaG | ecosystem: Environmental > Aquatic > Marine > Coastal | place: USA: Chesapeake Bay... | reverse complement strand
TAAAAAGGTTCAATTGGCGCGGCTTGCAACAGCCCCAACAAACGAATGGAAATATGCATATCAGCTTCCCGGGGGAATGCTGACGGGCGTTCATGCCTTGTTTGATAGCGGAAGCGATGCCGCAAGATCTTTGAACGATGGTTGGGAGATTTATGGGGACCAGGTCTTTACCAACTTGGAAACCGTTTACATTGACTACCAAACTACTGTTTCTGAGGCAAACTTGCCTCCCTATTTCGTTCGCTTGCTTCGGACTGCTCTTGCCGGCGAATTAGCTATTGTTGTGACCGATCAGCAATCAAAAGCGCAATACTTCCTGATGCAAGCATTCGGAACGCCAGGCGATAATGGTCGCGGTGGCTTGTTCCGTGAGGCTGTTAATATCGATAGTCGAGGGCACCTAAGCCCGGTCATTGAAGATTTCTCATTGATCGAAGTAAGGTATTGATATGCGCATCACGCGGTTCCAGACAAATTTCACTAGCGGTGAGCTAGATCCGCTCCTGTTCGGTCGGACTGATTTGCAGCAATATCAGAACGGATTGTCTCGCGCCCTCAATATTGTTATCCAGCCTCAAGGCGGATTTCGCCGCCGGGATGGCCTAGAGTTTCTGCACGATTTTACAGGCTTTACCGCTTTCAAACTTATTCCGTTTGAGTTCAGCACCACTGACAGCTATTTGCTCGTCATGGTCGCCGGTCGGATCTATGTGTTCAAAGCCGGTGTTTTGCAGACCAATATCAACGGATCCGGCAATGATTACATCACTGCTACTGGTATTACGGCGGCGATGCTGGACGAGATCAATTATACTCAGGCGGTCGATACGCTTATCTTCTGCCATGAGGATCTTCGAACAAAGCGACTTATTAGAAATACGGATACTGACTGGACTTTCGAGAATTTGCCATTCACGAACATTCCAAAGTATGCGTATGAGTTCGATATCCATCAGCCGGATTTTACAGTCACGCCTAGCGCGGTTGAGGGAAACATCACACTTACAGCCTCGGCTACTACGACCGACACGGGCACAGCCCAGGCCGGCAGTTCAAGCACAATCACGCTAAAGGCGGCATCTAGCTTCACGGTCAATAATGCCCCGAATGGAATGTTCATTGTATTAACGTCCGGGACAGGAGCGGGCCAAACGCGCCATGTTGAGGATTATGTTGGTTCCACAAAGGTTTTGACCGTTTACCCAAACTGGACTACAGCACCGGATTCGACAACCGGTTATAAGGTTGTTCCATATGCGGAGGCCGCTGTTGGTGAATATATCCAGGTCCGGAATGGATTCGGTCGCGCCCGCTATGTTAAGTATATCTCCGATACATCGATGAAGGCGGTGGTCGAAGTTCCTTTCTTTGATACCAGCGGAATCGTATCAGGGAATTGGGATAGCGAACATGGATACGAGGCTTCCTGGTCAACTACTCGCGGCTGGCCGAGATCGGCGACATTCCATCAGTCGCGCTTGTATTTCGGCGGATCTAAACAGCGCATCAACACGATCTGGGGATCCCGTGTTGGGGATTATTATAACTTCGATCCTGGCACCGGATTGGATGATGAGGCTGTTGAGGCCACAATCAACACATCACAATATAATGCCATTGCAAATATCCTATCACAATCTGACTTGCGGATCTTTACGACCGGCGGCGAATTCATTGTTCCTAACGCAAACGGAAACCCGATCACCCCGGCGACCTTGACTGTTCAACCTCAGACGCGCCTTGGGATCAAGGCCGGTGTTCCCGTTGAGGATCTCAATGGTGCGTCTGTTTTTGTTCAGCGCAGCGGTAGATCAATCAACCTGTTCCAGTTCACGGATTCGATCGCCAGCTACGCCTCTCAGCCTCTTTCGGTTCTTAGCTCTCACCTGATTAAGAATCCGGTGGATCTCGCTATCCGCAAGGGCACATCGACAGATGAAACTGATACCCTTTATCTAGTGAGCGGCGATGATGGCAACATGACCGTTTACTCAATTCTAAGCTCACAAAATGTTATTGCTGCAAGTGAGTTTACCACAGGGTTGAACGGACAGTTCATCGCGGTTGCGGTCGAGATCGATACGGTCTTTGTGATCGTTAAGCGTGTAGTGAATGGGGCTACCAAATATTATCTGGAAAGGTTTAATTCCGACCTTCTTCTGGATAGTTCTATTTACAGCACTTCGCCTGGCGGCGCGACAACTGTTGATGTTGACCATTTGCCAAGCTCAGCAATCAAGGTCTTGGTTGATGGAAGCGTTCAGTCTGACACAACTGTTCCGTCATTTTCACCATATACTGTTGTATTGGGGGCGCAGGCCGACGAATCTTATGAGGTCGGTTTGGATTTTAGCATTGAAGCAACGACAATGCCCAATGAGCCCAATCTAAGTTCCGGAACCACCCAGGGCTTGCAGAAACGCATTGTTCGGGTTGATGCTGTCGTCAATCAAACACAATCACTGACTGTAAACGGTTACAATATTCCGTTCTTGGAGTTTGGTTCAAGCGTATTGGACACGATTATCGAACCATACACGGGGCGCAAAACACTTCACGCGATCCCAGGCTACACAGCCGAAGGGCAGATTACTATTTCGCAAAACTATCCGCTCAAGCTAAATGTTCTTGGCGTTGAGTATCGTTTGAGCCTGGGGGATTAAGATGGCAGATCCAGTCACAATGGCGGTAATTTCAATCGGCACCGGAGTTATGAAGGCCGGTGCGCAGATGCGCGCAGCCAGATCTCAGCAACAGATGTATGATATGCAGGCGGCTCAAGCCCGAATCCAGGGAAGATCCCAGGCAATCGGATATCGTCAGCAAGGCGTGGCGGTCTTGCGCAATCTTAATGAAACACTTGCCGCAATCACAGCTAGGGCGGGTGCCGGTGGTGTTGATCCAATGAGCGGGTCGGCCGCTATCATGCAAAACTTTGCCAGGGCGGAAGCCGCCGGTGAATTTGGCACGACAAAAGATAACGCAGCATTGGCTATAGCGGGCGCTGGCGCACAGGCTGCTATCTATCGCCAAGCCGGCGAAACTGCTCTTGCGACTGGCCGCGCTCAAGCAATCGGCACGATAATGGCATCTATAGGCACGGCGTATAATTCGGGGGCATTTAGTTCTCTGAACATTTCGCCAACGTGAGGTAAGTAAATGGCAGTTCTTCCTAGATACCAGCGCCTCGGGGTCCAAACAGCGCAACCGGCGCAATTAGATTTTGCCAACCTTAGAGAGTCGGCCAGATATTCTGAAGCTGTTGGTCAATCGATCGACCGGATGTCCAGCTTTGTAAACCAGCAGTTAGAGATCGCGGTAAAGCAGCGCGGGCGGGAAATCGTTGCAGAACGTGGCGCTTTGCCAACGCTTGAACAGATCCAAGAGGGCGGCGGTCCCCGGACTTTGCTGGCTCAAGAGGCTTATAGCGTTGCCAATCGCATCGCCTCCGCTGAGATTGAGAACGAAGCCAAGACCGAGATCTCCAGGATCCTGGCTGATGCAGAAAAAAATCTGCTGTCTCCGACCCAAGTTCAACAGCAGTTCGCGGATCTTACTGACGGTTTTGCGGCAACGCTTTCTCCGCTGGACCCTGAGTTGGCCGGCCTTCTGCGCACGAACATTGCCTCTTCTGCCAATGATGCCGCGACTCGGTATGGATCTTTCTATTCTAGCAAAATGGCCGCGATCCGGGCAGAGCAGCTAAACTCTGATGCCGAAGCCCGGGCCAATGACTTGCTGTCACGGGCTTTGCGGCCTTTCCAGGATGTTGACGGAGCGGTAGGCTTTATGCCGCCTGTCGATATGTTGGCCGCAGTTAATGCGGAACGGGATCTGCTGATCCAGCGCGGTATGTCTGCAAGCCGGGCGAATAGCTGGGCGCAAAGCACATACAAGGATATGGTGCGTGAGAACACGTTGATCCGCGCAACGACCATGCCGCTCATGGATCTCAAGGCTACAGTTGAGGATGTGCCTACACAGCCCTATTCTGGCATGAGTTATTCCGAAACGCTGACGGAATACAATCGTCTAAGCACGATCTTCAATGGCCGCATGAGCGCAGCGGAAACCGATCTGCGTAATTTTAGCACCCAGATCGATGAGGCTTATACCATTCTCAACTCGGGTGGTGAGATCAGCGCCCAAGTGAGACAAGACCTATATGGACAAGCTGAAGATCTGCAAGGCTTGTTTCCAGAGGCAATGACAGCGTGGGCTCAATTTCAAGAGAACCATGAGTTTGTGCAGGGCTTGCGCGGCATGACTGTGGAAGAGCTTTCTACTGTTTATGACGAATTGCAGGGCGGAATTCCCGGCCAAGGCTATGAGGGTCTTGATACCAAGCTCGAAATCTATCGCCGGGATACGGCTGGCAAATTGCTGCAAGCGGCATCGACCGAAGCTGCTGTTGCGGCCAAGCAAGTTCTTGCCGCAGAGCAGGAATTTGCGGCCCCACTTCTACGAGATTTGGCAGACGCTAAAGATGTATTTAATGCGGAAGTTTCAAGCGATACGCCTGATTTGAATCGGATTGACGCTGCAATTTCTGGGATGAAAGTAGCCAATGAATCTATCCCTGAAAGTCAAAGAGATCCAGAAATATCTGAGCTTATTTCTGATGCTGAAGCTCTGCGCCAAACTATAGCTGAGATTGGTGGCAAAGGTGCAAGTGAGTTGCTTGCTCTACTGGCATCGGCTCGCGGCGCAGAAATCCCAGAAGATGCAGATCTTCCACCTGGTATTACCAGGGCTGAAGTGATCCGCCTTCAACAGAGACAGGAAGCGATCATAAGAAGGGCTGCGCAGCTTGAAGTTGCCAGGGAAACTGAAGCAGAAAAAACGAAAACTGAAGCAGAAAAACTGGCCTTTGAGGCGGATAAAGAAACGGCTAAGCCGCTGTTGGATCGAATCACGACCGCGGGCAATGTTCTCAATGAAGAGCTAGGTCGGGCAACCCCTAACCTCGCAATCGTTGAAAAGGCGATGGACGAAATAAGCGCGGCCTGGGAACAGATCCCGCAAAGTCAATGGACCGAAGATCTCAAGCAGGCCATAAGCGAAACGGCCATTCTGAAGAACGATATACTGTCCTGGAGGGAAGCTCTCCCTGGCGATCTTAGGGCGCAACAAGAAGCCCTGCGCAACCTTACCATTCCCGAGGAATTGCCGCCTGGGATGACTGAGATTGAGTATATCGCTCTCAACCAAAAACGCGCCGGCATTATTGAGGGGCTTATCCAAGCGCAGTCTGAAGCAGTTGCAGATGGCGAGGTTCTGGCTTTTGCCAATGCCAATGGCGTTACTGTTCCTGACAATGTTACGGGATCTCGCGTAGTCGGCCAGCCGGTTGACTTTGCTCTTGCCCTAACAAATCCAGACGAATTTGGCCGGCAGATAGATACTAGGTTTGCGGATCTTGAGTATCTCCAAGACCGCTTCAACACCACTTCTCAATTCGCTCTGCGGCCCGAAGAGAGAGCCCAGATGAGCGCGATCCTGGAAAACGCCACACCAGGGGAAGTTGGATTGTTCCTTGATGGTATGGCTAGGCTTGGATGGGACAAGGCAATCCCAATGCTTCAAAGCCTCGACATGAAGGAAGAGAAGTTTAGAGTCACAGTGCAGGTTGCCAGTCTGATGAGCCAGGGCTACACAGCGACCGCTATGAGAGCCTTGCGGGCTATGGATCTTGATAAACCAACAAGTTTCACCCCGTCCAATGTGGATCCTGCTTGGCGGGAAGCGACCGGCGGGGCATTCCAAAATCTGCCCAATACATTGCGGGCGGTGCAAGATGTTGCTGCGCTGCTTTATGCCTATGGTGCGGATCCTACTGATGGGACATTTGATACAGATGTATATACAACTGCCATCAATATGGCATTGGGCAATAACCGGATTGAGAAGATAAACCGCCAGTTCGTTCTGTTTGGTGAAGATGAAGTTGGAGTTGATGTTAATAATATCCAAGACTACCTGGATGAACCGGTGCCAGATCCAAGCATTATTGTAGATCCGGAAAGATTTACCTTGTCTGATGATGTTTGGGCAACTCTAGGAACGGGCGATTGGTATCCTGCCGCTGTAGCTCCTGGCAAATATATCCTTCAAAGCGGAACGGGATTTAACGCTGCTATCTGGGGTGATGCTAAAGGCAAACATATTGAAATCAGCCTGACTCAAATGGAAATATCGGCATTAAATAGGAATCTTCCAAAATGATTCTGGACAGGTATGACCCGATTGGCCTTGCGCTTAGCAGCAATATAAAATCGCGGCCTACTAGCAGTTGGGTTGATAACGTCAGGGCGAATTATGCCGAGGGGCTGTTTGTATCCAGCATTATGTCTGACCGATTCGCTCTGGAACGGGTTTGGGAAGATACGTTATTGCCAAGCATGGAATCCGCTGGGATCCAGGCTCCTAAAATGTTGCCGACTGATTGGTTGGGGACCACACATCCCCAACAAGTATATGGTAGACAAAACTATCAAAATATGGCGCAGAGTCTATTTGACCAGGCTCTTGCGCTTGAGCGCCAAAGCCCCGGAACATTTGATCCAAATGTTCTTTCCTTGATGTCACTTGAGGCCGTTGATGGCCGGGCAAGGGAAATAAAACTAGAGTCACTTGAGAACCTTGAGGATGTTACTAGCAGAGGTGATTCAGTTACAGCCGGTTTCGTAGGGCGATTGGGAGCCGGAATCGTCGAAGCTGCGCATGATCCTGTTCAAGTCGGTCTTGCATTTGTTGGCCCAGGCCGAGGCCTTCTTGCCTTTGCTGCGTGGCAGGCGGTTATAAACGGCGGCATTGAGGCATATAGACAGCCAGCGGTTGCGGAAAACTACAGAAGCCTCGGCCTTGAATATACATATGAGGATTATTGGAAGGCGATTGCATATGGCGCAGTCGGGGGCGCTCTTTTTGCCGGTGCTTTGAAAGTTGGCGTCCCTGCTGCCGGTCGCGCTGTTGGGGCTGCATATCGAGCCGGTGAGCGGGCGGTTGTGGGCCGGGATGTTTCCATGTTTACCAGGGCATTGGACCAGGCCGAGCCAGATATGTTCAAGGCTCTTACTATGGAGCAACTTCGATCCATTCCTAGTGCCTACCAGGCGGCGGGGGTGCGTCTTGGATCTGAGGCTCTGGCGGCGCTGGATATTGTTGATGCGCAGTTGTCCGTCAAGGAATCCAATCCTGGCCTAGCTCAAAGCGCCCACGCAGAAATTCTCAGCGCGGTAGATGCGGCTGTTGCCAACAACAAGATTCCAGATCTCGGCTCGGCGGAACCGCCTGTCGTTATCCCGAGAGAAACTTTGGAGCAAAGCCTAGCCGATAACCTGGACGGGTTTATCTACAAGTTCGATCCCAGAGAATTGCTAGTCGATGCCAAGACATTCCAGTTCAAAGAAGGTGGCGATGAGTTCGGCGTGACTGACGCTTATCGATTTGTCACACAATGGGACAGAAGCCTGGCCGGGACAATCACGGTCTATCAGTTTGCAGATGGCCGAATGTTTATTGCGGACGGGCATCAGCGCATGGGTATTGCCCGGCGGATTCTGGCCGCTGATCCTTCTCAGGAAATATCTCTATACGGAATTCTCTACCGTGAGGTCGATGGGGTCACGCCCAAGGAAGCGGGTCCGAGCGGCCTTCACTAATATTGTGCAAGGCACCGGCAGCGTGATCGATGCGGCAAAGATTGCCCGTATGGATCCGGCGCGGTTCCAGGGGATGATCGGCAAAACATTGTCGCCGGTTTCGGCAATGGTCCGGGACGCTAATGGGCTTATGTCTCTTGGCGACGATGCTTGGGGCGCAATCGTCAATAAGGTTATCAAACCCGAATATGGATCAATCGTCGGCCAGATCTTGAGCGATAAGCCAGAGCTTCAGATGGCTGCGATCGATATCATCAACAAGATCAAGCCAGACAACGCAGACCAGGCTCGCCTGTTGGTTCGTCAGGTGCGTGAAGCGGATTATGATGTCTCGGTCCAGGAGAGCTTGTTTGGCGATGAGATGATCGTGGAAACGCTCCTGAAAGAGCGGATGCAGATCCTCGACAAAGCGATCAAACAGCTAAGACAAGACCGGGCCGCGTTCTCTAACCTGGTTCGCAACGCAGAAACCGTCGAGGTCGAGGGCAACGTCCTAGATCGATCGGCAAACCAACGGAGGCTTGACGCAGATGCCGAAGCAATCGCAAGGGTCGAAATACTCGCAAACCGCAAAGGGCCGCTCTCGGACGCCCTCACAGCAGCAGCAAGACTATACAAAGACACTGGCCGACCAGGAACGGCAACAGATCAATTCGTCGGAGCTATCAGACGAGCAGTTGCAGATGGCGATTTCGATGGGATCGATGGGGGCACTAGTGGACGTATTGTGGAAGATCCGACACCGCGCCCTAGAAGCGAAATCGAATCAGAGCCAGTCCTCGACGGGTTCGACGAACCAACCGGCCACGGGCCAGTAGTCGAGCAGCGGGTCGATGACATGACCCGCGATATGTTTGGCGCAGAGGCTGATGCGGAAGTTGCAGCCGCGCCAACGGCAAGGCCAATAATTGAAACTGAACAGTCTGCGAGGGCCGCAGTCGAAGGCACCGCTATTGTCGATCCGGAAACAGGTCAGCCCGTGGTTTTGTATCATGGGACCGACAAGCAGTTTGATCTGTTTGATCTGGAAGCTGGCGAAAAATTTGATGGTGGCTTTGCTGGATCCAGAGCGATCTATTTCTCTGCTGCGGAATATTATGCAACAGCCTATGGCGTGTCGCGCTCCAGACAAACGGGCCGTCCTAGCAGGACGATCAAAGCCTACGTTGACGTAAAAAATCCCTTTTTTGTCGGACGTATTGGCAAGGTCGATGAAATACCTTTCGGCATAGAAAAGGGTCTTCAGCGGCACTACATCAAACCGTTCCTTGATAGGAAGGGTATCATTGATGATTATAAAATTTCTGATGCTGATAATGATCTTCTGCGTGCTGAATACAAAAGAATATCTCCTCTTGTTTCGGAAAAAATGCGTGAAATTACTGGTGGCATGGATGCTATGGAAATGGCAAATGCCATGTATGCTGGTGCTGACTCGATAGATGACTTTGGGAACGCAACTAAAATAAATGTAACCCCAGAGCTTCAGACTATGCGCGAAAACCTCCCCAGGGTTTTGCAAGAGCTTGGATATGATGGTGTTATCGGAAGAACCAGCAATATCGATAAATTACAAGAGTTTGGCGAAGTTGTTGTGTTTGACACAAAGCAAATTCATATTTTCGATCAGGGTGAGCCTACTCTTCCCCCGCAGGGATCAATCGGAGAGCTTAAAAACCTAATCGATTCTGGCGCAGATCTTGCAATTATTGACAACCATCCTGCTGTTCTCAAAGCAGTTGAAGACATGGCCTCGCGCAAGCAGACCATCGATGCGGAAAATTTTGGGACAGATGCTTGGCATGAAGAGCGCACTTATATTATTGATGGGCAGCAAGTTAAGGGCACAGAAAACGCTTTGCCGTTGTGGGAGAAGCAGGCGGATGAGCTTGCCTGGAAAGAACAAGGTCTAACGCCAGAGCCGGTCGCAACAAATCGTCAGGCAACAATTATCCTTGGCCCACCGGCTGCGGGCAAAAGCACGATCGCAAATGATCTGGCGGTTTTTAGCAAGTCCGCAATCCTCGATGCTGACGAGATCAAGAAGGCTATCCCAGGCTTTAATGGAGGGATTGGGGCGGCGGCTGTCCATGAAGAAAGCTCTGCTCTGGCAAAACTCTTGCAGAACGCCATTTTGGATGGTGGCAAAAATGTCATAATTCCGAAGGTTGGTCACAGTGCCTCTGGTATTTCCAATCTGATATCGCTACTTAAGGATCGTGGATATACCGTCTACTTGATGGATATGTTCGTATCCCCAACAAATGCAAAGCTCCGGATGTATGGCCGCTTCATATCTAGCGGCAGATTCATTCCGCCGGCATACCTGGATCAGGTTGGGGGATTACCATCTCAAACATACAAAATACTTAAATCAGAAGGAGTTGCAGATGGCTTCGCGCAAATCGACAACAATGGAGCCTTTGGCTCCACCAAACCCGTCATCGACAAATCCGGCGATGACTTCCTCTCAGGCTCTAGCCTCGATCTGGATGCGCGGGGAGGAGCGGTCGCTAGAGCCGCTGACGGATACGGAACAGAAGCTGTTGGACAGATACCTATCCAGGAAGAAGGCGGGCAACTAGTCGTCCCTGGTGCAGAGCGAATCTCGGACAAGGCTCTTGCAGAACGCAAAATGACGCAAGCCATGCGGGGCGGTCAGGCTGCGATGCCAGAAGGCGGGCTGTTTGATGATG
>Ga0099848_1001683_pt1 | contig 10367 bp, 15 predicted proteins | sample CB_VirMetaG_3_FD_78179 | JGI IMG/M metagenome (GOLD analysis project Ga0099848, IMG submission 78179) | Freshwater to marine saline gradient viral communities from Chesapeake Bay - CB_1508_1S Viral MetaG | ecosystem: Environmental > Aquatic > Marine > Coastal | place: USA: Chesapeake Bay... | reverse complement strand
TTCTCGAGTACGGTCAACGGTATCGTCAACCACCACCGGAGCCGCGCTAGCAGCGCCCGCATCCGCACTGGTCAAAAATTTTCGCGTTGTTACGGCTTCCTTGGCAGCTTCCTTTGACGCCTTGCGCCACTCTTCAACCCAGCGATCTAGGTTCTCGCTTGGCAGCGGGGTCTCGAGTTGAGCCTCGATGTCTGCCCACGCGGCTCTGAAATCCCGTGCAGCGGTGTCCGCGTACTCCCTGAGACCAGTCACGCGCTCGGAAATATCGATTCCCGGAATGAGGTCAACAATCTCTAAAAGCCCTGCGGCGATAGTTCCGAGAATCTGGTCGATTCCATTACCGCCAACCAAGAGCAGGTCGTAAACAATCGTGAACGCTCGACCAACCCCAGCAATCGCGTCTGCAAGAAAACCGAAAGCGTCGACAGAACTATCTACAACGCGAACGGCAATCTGCTCAAACCCGCCTGCATTCTCGGCCCAAATCAAAAACTCGTTTCCGATCCCCGTTAAAATAGGCGCGAGCTGTTTAGTGAGCTGCACGCTTGCACCATCAACAGCAACGCCGAAAAGCGCCATGGCATCATTGGCCGCTTCGACTTGCGCCGCATCGATGGTGGAAAGATTGAGACCAAAGATTTCTACCTGACGGGCAGCGAGCGCGAACCCGTCTGCATTTAGCAGCTTGAGCGCAGCGGCGTTTCGAGCGCCGAACAATTCGGCGCCAACGGCTGCCCGTTCAGAAGCGCCGACGTTATCAATCAACGCTTGATTGATAAGTGCGATTTTTTGGTCTAGGGGCAGTCTAATAAGGTTTTGAGCGGACAAGCCGAGCTTGGCTAGCGCATCAGCTTGAGCTTTAGACCCTTGCGCAGCTCTAGCAAGGTTAATATTTAAAGCTCGACCGGCGACCCCGATTTGTTGCAGAGAAATCCCAGCGTCAGCCCCCGCTCGCTCAAGCACGGCAATCGATTCGTAAGTCGTGTCGAGCTGCTGCGCCAGCTTGGCTTGCGAGTCAATGATCTCGCTGCCTTTAGAGACCATTGTGACGCCAAGCGCGATTACAGCGCTGGCAGCCGCGGCGGTCGCTGTTGCGGCCTTGCTTGCGAAATCATCGATATTCTTTCGAAGCGACTTCATACGCGCTTCAGCGCGTTTCGTGTCAGTCTCGAAAGCACCTGTCCGCATTAACAGGTCGACAACGATTGAACCGGCTGTTGCCATCATCTCTCCGTAAGGTCAGCGCCAAAGGCGCGCATCGTGGCAATATCTGCGGCAGTCCAACCTTCCGGGATATCTGGAGGGCTTAACCAGTCCGCAGCAGCGTTTCCGTCCGCACCTAGTGCTTGCGCTATTAACAACGCAGGCCGCTGGTAGCGGTGCACGTCGTCAAAAGGCCAGCGACGCCAAAACTCGATCCAGCGAATAAACTCGAGCTGCGACATGGACGCTTGCCACTCCGCAATCGTCCGACCACCCAGCGCCAAAGCAAGCACATGCCAAAACCATTCTTCGGTTTTGGCGCTTATGCGTTTCCCTCGCCACCTTCCGCCGCGCGCAATTCGTTGACCTCGAGCACCGCCTTCATAAGACGGTCAAGCACCACGGGCTTGAGTTTGCACGCTTGTTCGAATGTAAGCGACAGCGTGCCATCCGGCTCGCATAGCGACAGAGAAACGAGCTTGGCATCCGCGGCTGCCACAACGTCAACGTCGCTTGATTGGCGTTGCAACGCCCACTTACGAACGTCAATGTTGGTCAGCTCGCGGAACCAAAGCACATGGTCCTCGCCACCCGCAAGCACCACGGTGCGCTCGTGCGCTTTGGCGGCGTCGACGAAATTCCCCGCGCTAAGGCTCATACGAGAGCCTTATAGAACCGAGTGCGTCCGCCAACACGCTGAATCAGCAACGTGCCACGAACAACCTCATTCGTTGCGATGTCGAAGTTCAGGTCAGCAACGTAACCATTGAACAACCAGCCGTCACGGTCCGTCGGAGCAACCATCTCGTCCGCGCTGTCCAAAGTCGGTTCACCTGTCCCGTTGGACAGTGCAACGCACCAGCCAATCGTCGGCGTGTCGCCTTCGTACATGGTCTCGAGCGCACTCTGCCCCGCCACCTGATCGTCCTTCAAAATGAACGGAACGGTTATCTGGCCGGGTCGACGCAGACCGGGGGTCGAAGAAGCGTCGAGCTCTTCCAAGCACGTGTCGTCCACCTGATCCGCAGCGCCGCCCAAACCCTGCACGCCGCTCGGGCATTCCATGCGGCGGACCACCGGCGCACTTCCAGTCTGATCGACAAAATAGAGTCTGGTTCCTTGAGTCTTGATGCTGTTAGCCATTTAGAAGGTCTCCAATGTTAGCGGTGCAGCCACCAGTCAAACTGGATGGCAATCCAATAGAGTCGGGTTTCCACCTCTCTCTGATCCACCGGATAGCTTGCCACTTGTGCGTAGGGCTCGAGAGCCGCGCGCACGGCTTGCACCAGTGCTCTGACACCGGCATCGGTTTGATGCCAGCAATTCACCTGAACCTGCAAAAAATCAATGTCTGGCAGGTCATCAATTCCGTTTTCCGCGGACCCTGAAACAACCTGCCACGTAATATAAGGTCGGGTTGCGGGCTGCTGAATATCTCCGTGCGCACTGATGCGGTCGCCCACAATGCTGACGACTGTGGCGCTATCTCGCAGCAGCTCATAAACAGGTGGCATCATTGCTTGTTTTGCCTCGCCTTTTGTTTAACGAGCTTCTCGAGCCGCTTATTAAGGTCGCCGGTGATGACGCGGATGATCTCGCCGCCCCGCGCTTGCACCGTAGGACGGATAAACGGCGTTGCGGGCTGATGTGACGAGCCGTATTCTAAAAGGTTGGCAGTCTTAAGCGTTGTCACAGGTCGTCCTTTTCGGTCTGGATATGTTTTTCGCTTAAACCGCACTAGGTAACGCTCGCCCTTGCCAGATGATAAGCGCTTCCCGCGCGACGCAATCATTGTAGACAGCAACAGGCCCGTTGATTCTACCTCGCCGTTTTGCGCGATGGCTGCGACCAGCGCTTGCTTTTGATAGGCTAGATAAGTCCTAGCGCCCTTTGCAAGAGAGAGTTTAACCGGCCCGCCGTTCTTGCTGACGACTTCCGACGGCAACTCTTGCAAGGTTTTAATCACCCCATCCATGCCTGTCAGCCTTACTTCAACGCGCATTTCACTCCCCGTCGTTAACGCCGGCGACGCAACGAATACGGTACTCAATTCGACCAGTCTCGTCGGTGTCCCACGTGCGGATGTTATACACGAGGTCGCCCCAGCGGATGCGCCAACTGGCGTCAAGGCCGGGAAACCATCGGCACGTGATGCGGGCAGCAATCTCTGACTGCACCTGACCAGACGCCACAAATTCGCGACCGGGGCCGGTCAAAACGAGCGCTGGAACGTCGTGCAAGGGTCGCAGGTAGCCTTGAACCGATGAGGCTGCAATATCCCACACCGTCGACGCTATGCCGTCGCTGTCGCGCGTTGTCGTCTGGTATTCGAAGGTGATGCGATGCCTTAACCGACCGGATAAATTGTCGCGCTTCATCTTTCTTTCACCGATATAAAACAGGAACGGCAGAATGCCACGGCTTGTCGCGACCGTGAAACATTACCACGCGCGTTTCGGGGGTCGGTAGTCCACGCTTCAGGTCGCGCTTCCACGAATGCACCCCCGCCAAAGTCGGCAAGTTTGGACCTAGAGCGTAACTAATCCACGCCTGATCGCTACCGCGAAACCCAGCACGTTTGGCGGCCTCGATGGATGCAAGGCCGTCAAACCGCTCGAGAACATCGGGACGCGCGCCCGCGGTAAGAAGCATCATTCCGCCGTTGTATTGCGTAGGAAAAACGGCATCACGCAACATCACCACCGGCTCGGGTCTGTCGACGACCGGCGCAAGGTCCGCCACGACGGCACAGTCCAAGTCCATAACCACAATGCGGTCACCGAACACTTGCGCGGCGTCGCGCCCCCAAACCCGCAGTCGACGGTAACAGGTCGGGAACCCGCCTCCCTCCGGGCTGCGCAACGCGGCCCACGGGTTGTCGTCTGCAACGACAGCGGTGTCGCCGTAATCACCGACCACGCTGGTCACCACCACGCGTCGATGCGGTTTGCGATAATGCTTGTCCACCATCGCAGACCAGCGTCGAACGTGCTCGTCGGTGTAGGTGGTATGAAATCCCGGCTCTCGCCAAAAGAACGTGACGAAAGTCAGCATACCCGGTAAAGCCAGAAGTCGCTTATTAGCTCAAACCGCGTATAGCTCAATTCTCCCAGATACGCGTCCAAAACTTTTTGGCGATGCGGCCCGTGTCGCGGATGTTCTTCCGCGCCTAAGCGCACGGTAAAAATCACCTCAGACGCCACTCGAAAAAGCTCATCGAGCAAGATAGGAACATCTTTATGCTCGATCAAGTGCAAAAGTCGGCAGCAAAACGCAACGTCGAAAGACTTGTCGTGAAAAGGAAGTGCAAAGGCGTCTCCTAACGCCAGCGTTGCATTCGTTTCTCGCTTTGCCGCTTCCGTAAGCATGTCGGGCGCACTATCCATTCCCGTGACCGTAAAGCCGAGCTCTTCAAACAAAGGAAGAAATCGACCAGTGCCAACGGGAACATCGAGCAAGCGCAAATCTTTTCGCCCAAGAAACATTGCACGAATCGCAACGTCTTCAACAGCCCAAAGGCTGCGGCGCATGCGCTCCTTGTCATAATCTCGAGCAATATGTCCGCGATAAAAATCTCGAGCGCGTTGCGCTTCTTTTGAAATCACAGCACGTCCTCGAGCTTGGCCTTGGGATAAATAGTCAGCGCCGTCTGCGGTGAGCAATTAACGATGTCGACGCCTAATTTTCGAAGCGGCTCAATTTGCGTCGCCATGGCTTTTTCCTGTATGTCGTAACGGTCGCGAGCGTTTCGCGTGTCCTGCTGGTCCGTTTGCACGCGTCGCCTGCCGTCAGACGACGGCTGACCGTCGCAGCCCAGCAAAACAATTTTTCGCACGCCGCGGTGAACCACGTAATTTATCGCAAGCATTACGCTCGACTCGCTACCTGCAAGTGCGGTTCGGTCTGCCGTTAGCCCGTGCCGCTGCGCCCGATGCATGTAAACCAAACGCTCGTCGCGTTGAGTCAGCCAAGCCCACGACGAATAAAACTGCGCGGCAATGATCTGATCGACGTTGATGCTTTCGAGCACGTTGTATGTGTAAAAAGCGCGACCGCCTATCACTAACGCTTGCGCGTGAATTCCTTGCAGCGCTCGGTAACCATGCGCAACTGCCACAATTTTTTGGCCGCGTAAGAGCTCCCTGTCTATCAGCTCCGTTGATGGGCCAGATGCAACAATAACGGCAGTCTGACCTTGCCAATCCGCGTTTACAGTAAGCAACGGCGGTTGATAGCCGCTGTTATTGTATTGGCTGGTGACGTATTCAGTGCGACGCCAGCGCTTCATGGCGAAACACGAAAAGTGCAGTCTCGGTTCGATTGGTTAACAAGCCGGACGACGCCATAGTGGGCCTCGAGCTTAGTGCGCCACCATTCCGCATCTTCCACGATTAAATGCGGGTCGCGTCCGTCCGCGAGTTTCTTCCGACCATCGAGCTTGGTCGCAATGACGATATGCCCAAGCCGCAGCGTCTTTGCCCGCAAGTGCGCAAGCACGTCAGCAAGACACGCCGGCTCCACGTGCTCGAGAACGTCTGTGCACACAACGTAATCGACCACGGGCGGGTCCGCTGCAAACTTTGGCACTGCGGGGTCGTAGCAGTGCACTTGGACCTCTGGGAGCTCAAGCGCAAGCGTTGCTCGACCGCAGCCGTAATCCAAGACAGCGCCAGAACCAAATTCTCGCAGCATGTCGCGAACCACACCTGCATGCCTAGCGCCGCGCTGACCAAAGACAGCGCGGTCATGCAAGTCTTGATTCAGCTTGCGATATTTTTCGGAAATGAGCAAAGCGTTTCCTCAAGGTGTGCGCGCGGAAAACAATCCAAACGAGTTTCGCGCGAGCAATTATAAACCTGTGCCTTTCGCTGGCTTGCATATTCCGCAGCAGCAAGGAACCGAGACGGCCACGCCTGATAGGAGCGACAATTTGTCAGCGGCTCGGGATGGTCTGGATGATGATGCGCGCGCCCGCTTGCATTCGGGCCGCCATCGTAACCCAGCAAAATGATTTCCGAGCAACCCGCGAAGGCGGCCAAGCAAATAGCGCCGACTCCAGTATTCCGTTTTGGGTCAACCTCGCGACGCTCCAACCTGTCGACGTTTTTAAAGGCGGGCATAGGCGACCATGTCACACTTGCGCCTTGAAACGTCGCTAGAACTTCTTTGTGATGGATCGTCCACCACGCGGGGTCGTGCGCAACTAATGCGTCGGCCCAAAGTGCAACGCGAAAGGTAGAATTGCAAACGACTACAAAACGCTTTCCGCGGGCGGTGGAGTCATTGCGCCACGCTTGCACCATTGCAACATCTTCAAGCGTCAGCGAAGGCCCTGACGCCAAGCACACGGCAGAAGCGCCCGCCCAACGGTTGCGCCAAGGTTTCAACTTAATTTAGGCCCAGATTTAGCCTTCGGACGTAAAGCAGCGCGGTTACATCATCAGGCAGCCGTCCGTAAGACAGCGCTCCCATGTCCCCCTCATACAACCGACGCACGAGCAACAGCGTTGCGATTTTTTCCACGTAACCCAAAACGACAACGGTGGTCCCGTGCAGAAAAACAAGCTCGTCGTTAGAGTCCCACGAAAACGTCAGGTCTAAGTAATCTGTCACCGCTACAGATGCGGCGATGATCGCATAGTCGATCTGCTCGTCGTCCGCGTCGTGGAAAACCTTCATCCACGCGCGCGCTTCATCGACGGTGACTAGCCGGAGCGGTTGGTCAGACATTGCTGCGCGGCCCTCGCGGTGATTTGACGCAGAGACGCCAATCGGCGGTTCCGGGTCGAGTGTTTGTGTCCTTAAGCGCAATCCATAGGCTGCCCGCGTAGGTCACCATGTCGTCAATTTCGTAAACCGAGCCTTCTTTCCAAACCTCCTTGTACATCGGCACCCGCATTCGGTGCTCGAATACCTTCTCACCTTCTTCCGTTTTAAACACAAAGCGCAGCGTCCGACCGTCACCTGCGTCCTGCACAGCAAAGTCTTTAGCGGTGAACCCGTCCTTGCCGTCCTTGCCGTCTTTAGGGGCCGGCATGCGGTCGATTGCATTTTGCAGAATACCTTGTGCACGGCGCTCGAAGTCCAAGCCCCACAAGGCCGCACGTTGCTCTACACGCTGCTCAACAAGACGGTCAACGTCCGCGATGTCCACAGATTGACCCGGAGCGCCGTCTTTTGGCACGGGTAACGGGTTGTCTGTCATGTACTGCTTGACCGCCGCCGCAATCATCTCCGCGCTGACAGGTGGGGCGTCTTTCGGCACCGGCAACTTAGCCACCGCAGCATCAACTAAGTCTTGGCACAGCTTAGTGACGTTGGCTCGGCTTGACGCTTTGAGATCGAGCTGGTCAATGATAAGCGCCGCGGTGACTTGCGGGTCTGCGTCTTTTCCGTTTATCCCGTCTTTTCCATCGCGCCCGTTTAAACCGTCTTTCCCGTCCTTGATTTCAGGAATGGAAATCGGATTTGCCAGCATGTAATGATTGACCGCGCGCTCTACCTGCTCCATGGACGGATCTGCTGGCGCTATCGATGCGACCTTTTCCGACACCGTAGCAAGCACGCGCGCAGAAACGTCGTCCGCCAAACGCGCGGCCACTTCTGCCGGGTCTGCATCCTTGCCGTCGACCGGCTTAGGAATGCGCTGCAACGAGGCGTCAATCGCGCGTTGCATGTCCGCAGTCACTTGGCGATCAATGCCTAGCAAATAGCGGTTAACCGTAGCCTCGACGACAGGGGCAACGTCCTCGACTGTAACGCTCGCTCCATCTTTCGGACGCGGCAAGTTCTCGAGAGCTTCGTCGATGTGCTTTTTAAGCTCGGGCAGAACGTCTTGAGCTGTAACAACGCTTTTCGGTTGCGTCGCAACCTCCTCGCGCAGATTCCGCACATCTTCCGCTATTTCTTGCACCCGCCCGGACAAGACATCAAAAGCACGGCGGACGTGCGAGCGTATCGCTTCCGCGACCGCGCGCAGCACGGCTCGCTCATGCGGCAAATTCGTCATATTCGAGCTCCATGGTCAAAAATTGCGCTGCTGACCGTTCGATTTCTTCCGCGGAAAGCATGTCGTCGTCGTCTTCGACTTCTTCGGCATCATCTTCTGGCTCTTCCGCGGGACCAGCAACAGGGAGCGCCGTAACGTCTGGCGGCGGGCGTTGTGCCAAGACAGACAATGGCCAATTTTGCTGTTGCATGATTGGCTCTTCGCCGCCAACGACGGGGGGGTAATTTTCTCGCAAACGAACTTCGTTCGGGGACTTCCAACCGGCTTGAATATCCTGCGCATGCACCGCGGAACGCGCCGCGGGGTCCATGCGAAGCAGAGAATCCAAGTCGAGCTGAGTTTGATAACCTTTCGGAAGGTTTAGACCTTCGTCAAGCAAGAGCTCGATGCACTCGATAAGCTCTTGCAAGCATCCGCTGTAATACGATTGATCCAGCGCCGGCAAGGTTCCGACCGTAGGCATCATCCCGACGCCGACCTTGTAAGCCGGCACTCCGAAAGCGCGGCAGACATCCTCGCCGGTAAACTTGAGCTGCTCGATGAGCTGCGAATCAAGCGCGGTCAAGGTGAACTGATTAAACGTCAGCCCGTCACCCGCCACTAACATGCGACCGATGTTTTCCCCCGAGAAATTAGCCTCGAAAGACTCTTTCAATCGCTTCGCCGTTTCTTCTTTAATCGTTCCGGGCGCCGTAAGCATGCCGCTCGGGCGGCTCATGTTCGCAAAAAATTTTGCTTGGCTTTGCTGAATTTTTAAACCGTGCGTCGCAGGTAAGCCCGCAGCCGCGATAGGCCCCATGCCAACAAGCGGATGATAAGGAGCAATGTGCACGTCATGGATGATCTCCGTTGCAGGAACGAGCACCATGCTAGGGATGCTGGGGAGCTGCGAAATAGAGATCTCGTAATACACCTCCCCCGTCTCCGAAATCTGAACCTCCACGCGTTCCGGGTCCAGCACATACAGCTTCACGACGACTCCGCGCGAGTCACGCTGTTTTAAGATGTAAGCGTTACCGTGCAGCAGCTTGCAGATGACCCACTGCTCGAGAAATTTAATCGTTGTTTGGTAGTGATTAGGCTTGCGCAGCACCGGGCTGAATGACGGACTATCTTGCGGCTCAAAAATTTGCAACGCGTCGTTATATCGCATGAGGCGCAGCGGCATCTTCCCGATATCGGTGGCAATTTGTCGCACGCACGCGAAAACCGTTGAATATGTAAGAACGCCGCCGAGATCGATAGGAACGTCCTGCTGATAAGCGCCGGTGTAATGGTCGACTATCCGGCGCCAGTACCCGCTATCCGGGCCTGACAGGTAAGCCCGCTTCTGTACGCGTTTGAATTCGTAGCCGAACAATTTCATCGCGGCGCTTCTTCCGTCGGTTCGTCAATTTGAAAAAATACGCTAGTCTCTTCTTCCAAAAAAGGCGCATTCAAAGGCTCCTGCGGAGCCTCTGGGGCAGCGCTGACGATTTCGGCGGCAGGTTGTTCGGGTTGCATGTCGCGTCGCTTATACGTTCGCGCAGGGGCTTTCTTCGCGGTATCCGCGGCAGCGCTTTTCGGTTCTTCGACGCGTCTTACTTTGCCGAGCATAATCAAAGCGCGAGCAGAGCGGTTGTCGATCTCTTTCTGCTGGCCACGAGCCCCAATCCCTGAAACAAACCGCTTAATCACTTCAACCCGCATGCCGCACCTCCGATAAAAACAGGGGGGCGCATGGCCCCCCCAAGACGTTCGCCAAGCCAGCAATTAAGCCGGGTTTGGCGAATACGCTGCGTCGCTGACGTACTGTACCGCGTGGCTCCGCCGCTTGGCGAAGTTGATCGGACGAACGACCTTGAACGCAATCTGCTCGGTCTGGAACATCGAAACCGGCGAAGCGCTGCCCGCGGTAGGAACGGAACCGTCCCCAGCGGGTGCGCTGTCCATCTCGATGGTTGCATCGCGCGACAGCGATACTTCCACGCCCGTTTCCCCGATGCGCCAGATGTCGCTGGGCTTCAACAGGATCAGGTGGGAGCCGTTGATGTTGTCGCCAGACATGACCGGATCGCCCTCAAGAGTGCTACCCATCGCGTTAAGGTCCGGGAACTCGCGCTGACCCAATGCATTGCGCATCAGCGAAATAGACTTGGCCAAGCTCGGGTTGCAG
>Ga0099848_1001682_pt1 | contig 10370 bp, 8 predicted proteins | sample CB_VirMetaG_3_FD_78179 | JGI IMG/M metagenome (GOLD analysis project Ga0099848, IMG submission 78179) | Freshwater to marine saline gradient viral communities from Chesapeake Bay - CB_1508_1S Viral MetaG | ecosystem: Environmental > Aquatic > Marine > Coastal | place: USA: Chesapeake Bay... | reverse complement strand
TTTTGTGTTCTTCTTAGAAAATCTTGCATATCAGTACCTGAATTCTTTGCAGCGGCAGTTGTACTAATAGACTGGATCATTTCTTCAAAAGCAGTACTATCGCGAAGTATCCTTTCGCCACTCATTCCCATTGTGCGGACAGAAATACCAGTTCCGGCCAATGCATCTTCATTACTTAATTGCCCAGTACCTATTTTACTGAACTTATCAGAAAGGTTTGAAAGTTCTGAAGAAGTATCATTAATGCTATCTTGAGTTTTCTGCCATGAGCGATTAAGTTCAATAATAGTACGTATTCTTTCAATCTCAATCTGTCGCTCTTTATTTAAAGCCGCCTGCTGAGCCATTTGCTGCTGAAGCTGTGCTATTATCTGTTTATTCTGTTCTGCTTTTTTCTTATCTTCTTCAAATTGTTTTTTCTCGAATTCCAAACTTGCTTTTGCTCGTTCAGCAGCCTTCTTTCCAAACCAACTGTTGTCTACCTTATTAGCTTGGTCGGCAATGAGTTTGTTTTGTTTTTCTATTTTCTCTGCTGCCTCCTCCGCTGCGACTTTTTGTTTTTTATATACAGCTTCTAAATCTGCCGCACTTTTAACATCTACACCGTCAAACAGATCGTTAAATGCTTTTTCGCTAAATTGGCCTTTTAATTGTGCAAAAGCGTCTTCGTAGGTTCCACCAGCAGCAAGCACCTTAACAGCCGCTGAAGTCATTTCATTAGCCACCTTTAGTTGCAGATCTCTTTGTGCTTGTCCAGTCGCTTCAAGAGCTTTTCCGGCTTCTTCATAACCGTCCATGATGGCCTTATGGCTTTTACCCAAAGATGAGGACAAAGCCATTGCACCGCCAATGAGACCTCCCGCAACGGCACCGATTGCGGTTCCAACACCGGGAAGAAAAAAACTCCCTATTGCGGCCCCGGTTAGGGCACCGCCTGCGGCACCCATACCTGCATCGATTGCTGCTTCACCGCCAACACTAGCTCCAGCTATTTTTGCTTTTGTTGTATCTATTTTAGATTGAGTGTCAGCAATAGCCGCTTTTCCTTCACTATAAGCTGCTTTAAATTCTCCGCTGTCTCCACGAATAAAGGCATCATCTATCTTTTTGCCAGATGATGTCATGGCTTTATCTAGACTGACCACAGACGCTTGCATTTCAGCGGTTGCTTTAACAACTCCGCCAATGCTGGTTTCCCAAACTGGCAAAAATGACTGTATTGCAGAAAGAAATCCGCCAATAACTGGAATGCCTCTTAGCATAGACTGATTATATTCGTTAAGTGCTGCAACACCAGCGGCTTGAGCATCTCCTAGTTCAATTGCGGCCTCTTTTTGCTTTCCATAATCTTGACTAAACAAGGAATCTACAAAGCCGCCTATCAATTCGGCATACATAGCCACATTGAGACCTTTGGCCAGTGTTGCTGCTCCTTTGACAATCGCAGTAGAATTTTTAGCTATACCGACCGCCAAGCCCTGCAAAGGCTTACCAAATTTGCTTGGAAGTTTATTGCCAATATCAAATAAACTTCTACTAAAGTTTTTCACTTTATCTGCGTCAACTGTCTTTAATAGATCAGCAGTTCCTCCAAACTTAGAGGCTTTGACCTGAGCCTGATCCAATACGGCTTGATTAAGATTAATACCAGCAAAGTTTTTCAAACCTGAAGTAAATGCGGCAAATCCAAGTATGACTTGAGCACTATTTAGACTTAGCTTTTCAGCCGCCTCGGCAGCTTTTTGATTTGCTTCTGCAACCTTTTTTCCAGATTTTTCAACTTTGAGCAAGGCATGGCTACTTTTGTCTGCTGCATCAGCAAATTCTTCTGCTTTCTTCGCAAGGATGAGTCCTCCAGCATCATCGCCGCCGCCGCCAATCCCTCCGCCAGTGCCACCACCACCGCCGCCGCCAATATTAGCAGAAATGCCTTCTAAGGCCGCTACCATTTTTTCAAGACGTTTATTTGCTATATTCCTTACTTTTATATCATCTTTGAAAGTTTTAACATCTCCGCCAGGTCTATCTGGATGCGATCTACTATAGGCAGCTTTATTTAATTTAACAAGCTCTTCCAATAATTTAATTTGCTGCTTAATAGCATCAACATCGGATTCATCTATTCGAGTTCTTTTGTCTGTCTGATTTGTTAGTTTAAGAAGTTCACTTATTCTTCCTCTATCAACTTCACCACCGCCAGCAAATCTTTGTACAATGCCGCCTTTAGCATACTTATTAATACTTTTTAGATTGTTATAACCATATGCTTGAGCGGACTTTTTATTAACAACAAATTCGCCGGGAGTTAAAAGTGCGGGAACTGTATCGGTGCCTACAGCACCTCCTTTATTAAAGCCTTGAGTCTCAGCATAAAGAACGGCAGTATTGTCTTCATTGTAAGTTTCGTTAAACTTAGGTTTTATACCTCTTCTATATTTTAACTCAGCAGCTATAATCCTGCTAAATTCCTTTTTACCTAAACCAAGACTTTGTTTTTGCTTTTTAGTAAGATTTGGAATATCCGGAAACTTCTGATCAGGAGCGGAAACTCCAAACTCATTCGATACAAAATCTTCAAAGAAATAACCAGCCATAGAGCCTTTCGCTGAGTTATTAAGAGATAAATCGCCAATTGATGAATATTTAATGGATTTTTCTCGTAATCCTTGGGTTGGAATCTGTTGTTCTATATAGCCACCACCAGCATAGCGGTTAATCTTACCCAAATTAGCGGCACCAAATGCCTGAACGGCACTTTTGCGAATAACAAACTCTCCCGGCGTTAGCATAGCTGGCACTGTGTCACCATTCCCGCTTCCGGGAACAATGCCTCCTCTAGCAAATCCTCTGCCTTTAGTAGACAAAGCAGCGTCTTTTACTCCCTTCAAGTTAAAGTTTCCTGAAAGAAGAGTACCTAAGCCCTTACCAATCTTAAATACAGCCAAAGTAGCCAAAATAGGAAGTAACGGCTTAAATGCAGACGTTAAATTAATGACAGTTCTAGCAATTGATATAAAGGTTTCAGCAAGAAACTTGAACGAGCTAGAATCAACAAACTCGGCAATCAATGCACCAAATTCTTGACGCAGTACTCCCAATTGAAAACCAAGACCTTTTTGTGCCTTCTCTATATCTTTCGTGCTTTCAGCACTAGCTTGATTTTGTAGATCTAGTGCTCTTTGTGATTTATTAAATTGTTCAAGCAATGGCACCACTCTAGATAGCTGTCGAATACCGCCAATTTGTTCTACAACTTCTGCGAACTGAATAGAACCTGCACGAATACCAAGCTCTTCCAGTCCCTCGCTAATTCTCTTAATGGCCTCATAAGGACCAACGAATTGACCTTCGGCTGTTGTCAACTGAATACCTAATTCCTTAAAGTATTCAATAGTTTTAGGTCTCTGTAAACGACCAAAAATAGTACGGAAACCAGTAGCAATAGTTTCAGCACTTTCACGAGAAGTAGATCTAACAGATGTAAACAATGCAATCAGTTCTTCAACATTGCCACCGGCTGAACTAAATGCACCGCCAGTTCTTCTAATTGCCTCAACAATATCTCCGGATTCAACAGCAAATCTTTTGGAAACAATATTAATTTCTTCCAGTACTTTTGAACCAGAAGCCACTGTAAGATTGAAGGTCTGCATAACAGCAATTAAACCTTCAGTAGTAGATGTTAAACTATCAAAAGATGCCAGCAAACTAGTTTTGGCAAGTAGTTCGGCACCTTTAGACGCTTCTCTAAAAGAGAGACCAGTTTGAGCTAGAGTTCTAGTTAATTGTGCAATCTTAGAAATATTAACATTATAAGTTTTTGAAATATTAATTAGCTCTTTGCCATATTCTTTAGTCCTAGAGATAGTATCTCCAGTGGTTTGAGCTATCTTAATTAATTCGGCTTCATATTTAATGGCTTCTCTAGTGGCTTGTGACACAGCACCAGTTAGTTTGAGAACCGCTGTGCTGATCGCCGTAAAAGTAGCAAAGTTAGCAGCTCTGCCGGTAAGAGCTTCAAAGAAGGACTTACCAGCCCGCTCGCCTTTTTTTAGATTTTTCCTAGTTTTTTCGATTTCACTATTGGCTTTGGCAAACCCTTTAGTGTCTAAACCACCAATATCTATGCCGCCAAGACCAGCCTCTATCTGTTTCTTGACGCGACTTATGTTGGCACCAGATGGTGCCTGCATATTCATCTGCATATTGAAATCGTAAGCCATTTATCTGCCTATCATGCTATTGCTTCGTCAGTTGTTGCTGCTTCTTCTTTTTTAGCACGCTTAACTGAAGATGCTTTGGATTTGCTAGCTGGTTTGATATCCTCTACGGCATTGTCCAAATCGTCTTCAAATTCTAGACTATCAATAACATCATCTTCTAAAACCGGGTTATTGTTAATGTCAATACGGTTGCCTTCTTTATCAATTCTAGCACCTTCTTCATCAAGCAAATTACCCTCTATATCTACTCTATGACCCTGCTTATTTATTAGCTGGCCTTTATCATTGAGTAAACCTAGCTTACTAAGTACTCTATTTTCTAATAGCTTATCTTCATAGTTCTCTTCTAGACCATAAGCAAAGTTGGCATATTCTTCAGCACACTTGATGGCTAATTCAGAATCCGCTCGTTCCTTGTAATCCTCTAAAGAAGAAAATACTGGCTTTTGTGTTTCATAGTCAATAACACATGCGGTGATTAGATAGAAGAATCTTTCATTGTCTGCAATACCATCGGCTGTTGCAGAATCCATCGAGTTTCTCACCATCAGCAAAGACGCAAGCTGGGTACGTATTCTTTTGAGTTCAAAACTCTTTTCTTTAAGTTGAGAGGCTAACTTATATTGCCCGCTTTTAATTTTGTATTCGATATCCGCACTTTTCTTAATAAGGCGGTCATATTCTTCTTGCTTGTCATCATCCCATAAGCCCTGACGACGCATGTGATCCTCAAGGCTTTTCTTGAGAATAGCACCTTCTTCTATTGCTTTCTTAAAGGCTTTATTGTACACTTTCTGTGCTTCAATACTACTAGAAGCATTTGACGTTCTAACAACGTAGTCCTTGTCTTTAAATGTAAAACGTTTCTCTTCTTGCTTACTCATGTTCCCTCCTAATTTTCATACATTCTTTTTAAAGGTAAATTTATATGATACTTATTCCAAATAATATCATAATTTTCTATTTCGGCTTCTGAGTTGCGAATCTGAGCATTGCCCTTGTCTAATATCTCAGTTCTTAACTCTTCAAATACTTCCCGAATTTGTAATTGTTCCTTTGTTGGTTCTGAATTAGAACCCTCTCCCCAAAGAAAGCCAAAGAACTTTTCAACACTTGATAAAGATCCAATCATTGTTGTTTGTATTCGTTTTCTTATTTCTTTTTTTAACCTTGTCTTGGATCTTTCATTCAAGATTTGGTCCTTTCTGTTTTCCACAACTATCTCCTTCTGTTACTATGTTTGGACATTTCCGCAGCTTGCATTTGTATATTTTGCCTTGTGCTTGTTAAGTCTGCTTCAGATAATGAGCCTCGTGTTTCTAAGTCTCGTTTTAGTGATTTCAATCTGGCTTTTCCAGCTCCGTCATTTAGTGACATAACATCATTTGCTTCGCGTTGATTTTTAACTGGTATAAATATTTCTCCAGCATTCGACATATTCTTAGGCAGCATCTTTTCAGCATTACGCTGTTTTTCTTCTTCTTTTCGTTTTCTTCGTTGAGAAATAGACCATCCATCTATTGCTATATCATCTTCTATTATTTCATCGAATGGTTTATCCATTGATTGATAAACGCCTTCGTAATAACTTGACCATCCAACTACCGACAATTGAAAACCAGTTAAAGTAGACTGTTTATTATCGAAAACCTCATGCTTTAGAGAAAACCAATAGTTTTTCCAAGTATCAGATTTTGCTACCTCTCTAGCTCTTGAACTGATCAGATATGTTTGATCTTTAAATTTAGAAATTAACTTATGTGTAGAAAACTTATTAGAAGCTAACTGCCCATTTGATAAAAATGCATTCTTTGATAAAACATAGGATTCAAATGCATAGGATTTTATATACTCACATGTCTTATCATAAAATGTATGCTTAGTAATATATAAATTATTTATCTTATCTTCTATTCCGCTAATAGCCCGCTTAATATATTCTTTTGTTTGACTATTATAAAACTGATTAAAGTAGTCAAGTTTCATATTATCAATATTATCTCTTAACTCTTTTAATTTATCATCGCTCTCTTTATTCCAATAGCCTAATTCGATCAAATGATTTTCGGCATCTTCTTGGGTCCATATCCCGTCAATTAAAGCATCGTCATATTGTTCTTGTGAAAAAAAATCCGCAAAAGTCTTATCTTCTGCGGAAGGAGGCTTGCAATAAATATATTCCTTCCCTATACGTAGAACAACAATGCCTGAAATCACCGTATTTACTAGGTCCAGCTTTTCCATCCTAAAATCCTGAAAATCCCGGAGGGGTTTCCCCCTCCGGAACTGTTTAACTAATTTATATTAACCAAAGTAGTCTTTCCAGTAATCAGCGGCATTGATAGGGGCCGGATCTCCAGAATGAAGAACAACAAAGTCATTAGAATTAGTGAAACTATAGCTTATTGTGGCATTTCCTCCGCCAGCATCACCTCCGCCATATGAAACACTTGTTAGCTTATTCTTATTGCCCAATTGAAGAACTGTGCTATCATCAAGAACAAACTGAATTGAGTGATTCGCAAGGTTTTTGCCAACTGGAACACCCACATTCTTACCAGTTCCAGCACTTGGATAGCCCTCTTCATAAGCATCAATATTGTCGCCACCAACAGCAACAACTTCAATATCGCAAGTTACATCCACAGGGAAGGAAACATAACGATAATAAGGAGCTTTCTTTCCAAGCTGCGAAATGTTTTCGCGGCCAAGGTCAACGCTTACACTAGCAGACTGTAGATAAGGACCAGTAGCATCGTAAATATAAGTTACATTGCTAGACAGGCCAGTATATGCCCCTCCCTCAACACCAGTAGCACCGGGAGTGCCCCCTTCGATAAAGGCTGGCACAACTGTTCTAAAGTAAACTGTGCCGCCTAGTTGTTTTCCAGTAGATCCAGTAACAACATTTTGACGACGCAAAACGCTATTAGCCTGACCAACTGGTGCATCATTGCCAAAGACACTAGTGGTAAATGCCGAGTCGATAACTCCATTTGCATCTGTTAGTAGGCCGCCTGTATCACTACCTGTCAACCATTGCTTATCGTTGCCAACAAATGTAGTTGATTCAGTAAAGTTGCCATCTGTGCTCAAATTATAAGATACAGAACTAATATAAGTACCAGAACAATAAAGTTCTGCTACACCGCTATTGGTTCCGCCCGCTTGAATTTCATCAGATGTATCATAACCAATAACCATTCTGATATCTGATCGAGGTGCTGCACGACCAGTTAGTGTTGCGTTTGCCGCAGTTGCAGTTCCTGCATGATACACTAAAGTGTAACCATCAAGAATCTTTTCAAAGCTAACTTCGATTTCTGGAATTTCTTCATAGTTTTCATATAAAGAAAGTTGTCCAAGTTCAAAGATTTGCTCTAGATTAAAGTTGGTTGATACGCCAATGGACTGCAAGCCATGCATAATCATGACCTTTCCAGTACCATCTAACGCAGCGTCTCCGGGTTGCCAACTGTCAACAACGCTTGTTGCTGCTCTGTCTCCTACTGCCACACCCTGTGTAGCATAAAAGACTCTATTGTTGCTATTTGTAGGATATGCCATAATTTAAACTCCCATTATGGAAAAAATATTACTTTTCTAGATACTATACGCCATGAACTATTAGTTCAGTTTTTAATTTAACTGTACCAATATGTACATTTGGCGAAAGCGAATAAACAGAATCAATACTTGCCTCAATTAGCCTTATATGCCTACCTTCATAAGTAGACAAAAGATCCGGATACTGCAAAGCACCCGATACAGGAACACCTCTATAATCTAAGGGAAAAGCATTATTTGTTGCAATTTGGTCCAAATCATATGCTTTTAAAACCTTTTGATTCTGCATAGTGACAATGTCAATTAGGTGATCCCTCGTATAAACATCTTCCGCAACGCAATGAAACAGAAAATCAGTGAATATCGTCTGTCCACCGCCAAGTGCATAAGGCGTCATCTTTCTTGAATTAATCAATTCGACACCAATAGCGGGGAGTTGTAAACGATTGTCGCCTAGTATCGCCCACTCTCCACTATTGTTGATAAAATTTGAATTGTCCGCACGTTCAGAATTTTTCTGTACTTGCTTAAACCATTCTAATCCATCCGCCTGTACTACATTAACATATTTGTAACTATACTCACATGTCACAGTAGCGTCTGTATCAATCGCGGTATCAAAAATAACCCTTCCTAAAGGATGATTAATATAATGAGCATATGTTCCCGTAGTAGATGTTGGATAAAAGTCGCCACCAACATAAACTCCAGAAACTCCGGGATAGGCATTATCAGTGCTGGTCAATGCACCAAGTCCACTTTCCCATACCCAATTTGATCGAAACCCTTCCCAAACTTGACCATATGTATATCTAGGATCGTCAACGACCCTAAGTTGATGTTCTGATCCACCGTAATATCCAACGGTTGGTATTTGAACATTAATGTATCCAGACTTTTCTATTAATCCATAATCTAACCATGATATTAGATTTTCTCTAACATCTGCTGTAATAGTTGCATCGCCAAATGAAGTAAAGCCTTTTAAATATGTCATTCGAGTACCCTCTTAATTTCTTTTGCAACCATTTCAACAATGCGAGGAAATGTTGGCTCTAAAGCTCTTGTTACAAAGTTGCTAGCCTCTGTTCCAGCATGTGATGGGTCAACACGAAAAGGCTCACCAGTATAGTTTTTTAATGGAACCATTATTTCTCTGCCTCCGGAACGTGTACGTCCACGGGCATGTTCAAATAACCAATAATCACCAATAATAACTTCTGTACCACGAGTTAATAACCATTGTAACCAGTCTACACTTCCTCCAGTTGATTGATATGATCCACCAACAGGAAGTGCTGATAAAGAAAAGCTAGTAGGCAAAACCTCAACAGACAGCCTCGCTACATATTGATTAGAACCAGTTAATACTTTTATTTGAAAATTTTCTGCTAAGGCGTTAATAATTCCGCCAATAGCATTTGCCGCCTCTGCTGGTTTTAGACCAAAATCATCTTTTAATTTTCCACTAAGTAGCTCTGTAACCGTTTGAGAAGCCATTAATTCAATATTCACTAACGAAGATATACTCGGACGCAAATTGTTAGTGATGATATTAATCTTTCCAAAAAGAGCTTTGATAAGTTCTTTTCTTATAGCATCTTCAAATACATTATCTCCACTAGTTATTTTTAAGTTGGCCTTGGCCTTGAACCCAGCCATTATGCACGGCTCCAAAAACACATAAAATATTTTTGATCTAAGCCATGGAGTGTTGGCTCGCTATTCTTTGTAAATCGCCATTCTACATGACCAGTTCTGTCTGTATTTATAAGCAAAGCCTTTGCTCTGTTTATTTTTTGTAGATCGGCATATGCTCCGATAGTCATCACTCCGCCATCTGGAACTTCAATATTGCCAAATTTCTTAAAGTCTTTTTTATCCCAATAAGCACGGAGTGTAATATTTTCTGTTGTTTCTACAGTCTTGAAACTTGTTGGTCCTCGCTTAAAACCAGAATCCGGAGAAGTATTTTGCAAATTCATCAACTTACGCTGTTTAATGTCTGGAACAACACTAGCAATAGTTTCTATCTTATCTGTATATACCAACTTACATAGCACGCCAAATCCACTTGATGCCAACATAGCATCAGCGAATTCCCCATATTTTGTAAAAACAACTGACGGAATGCTGACCATAAAGTACTCCTAATAATTAGGGAGTTCCACTACCGCCTAAATAATATCCAATATCATCAAATCTACTATCTAAAATGCCACTTTGAATAGGTATTTGAGATGTTTGATTATTAGTGGTATCTAGTGTATGATTGATTATAACGCCTAGCTTATCAATCGAAACTACAGCAGTGCCGTTCTTAAAACCATTACCAGTGATAACTTTTTGTAAAACATCTGCCATTATTATTACCCTTATCTAATATATTGTCTGGAAGTACTGTCATAACGATATACAACATCGCTGCCCGGAGAGTAAGGACTAAGAATAGCCTTACCAACAGCATTATTACCTGCGGCATAATTAAATTTGTATTCTTCATATTGCTTACAGGCATGTTCATATAAAAATCGAACATTGGCAGCAACTGCTGTATAGTCTATACTACTAGGACCATCA